>JAEAME010001661.1_pt1 | contig 14689 bp, 19 predicted proteins | sample 8958731 | NCBI WGS metagenome assembly JAEAME01 (sample SAMN16933194, study PRJNA681113) | bioreactor sludge metagenome | isolation source: anerobic bioreactor sludge (Control) | place: India:Bengaluru | collected 2018-10-24 | reverse complement strand
GCGTAGTAATTCCTAAGCCGTAAATGCCATACAGCGCCGCCGGTGTTCACAGCCAGTTGCACACGATGTAGGGTGCCGCCAAGACCTGAACCGGATTGAAGACCAGTGGTGCCCCAATCATAAGCAGGCACTCCTGAGGCATTATAAACATACGGCACTGAAAGCGCAAGCGATGAATCTCCGGTAATGAGAACCCAAGCACCATCCTGCCAAACATACACATCGGTTCCCATGTAACAATCAGGCGCAAAAAACTCAAAAACAGTATTGTTGACATAAACCTCAAAGTCATAATATTCTGCGGCTGTGTTGAAAATTATGGTTGGATGAACAGGGGTAGTAAAAATAACTCCATCAGTAGATATAGCACCACTAAGAGCATATACCTGACAATATGATGACTCACTAAAAGCCGTTGTATTTATAATGATATATTCTGATGTAGTACCATCAGCTGATACTGAAGGTATTAAAGGTATGATGCTTAATAATAGTATAGAAAGTAATAATACTGATGATAACTTATTATTCATAATATTACCCCTAAGAGCACAAACTCTCCTAATATTCATGATGATGACTTCAATATATATTACTATGTTTCAATTACCATATAAGGTAGTTTATCCAACACGTGTTATTATATATAATGGTTAATATGTATTTTTATAACTTTTGGATATAATGACTTGTATTCGCAATAAATAAACTAATTTACTTAGTATAACTAAAGCTAGGTTACTTTGATAAAAGTCACCATAACGTTATGAAGTCATATTTACATAAAATATTATCGGTCATTATCTGGTTTCATAGTCCTATCACGAATGAAAAAACCAAGACGGCGCTCTAACGACGAACCAAAAACGCTTAAGTTCCTGAAACGATATCGTGCTATTGGTCGATATAATTTCGCTAATAATTGCATCATAAAACTGCCTAAACGGTCTTCTGGTTTCCCATCCACAAATAATGATGTAAACTGTAGGGTATTGATAAGGTTAAAACGTTCTTTTGTAATCCAAGGATTGTTAATATTATCTGTAGCAAATTTTGCCCAAGCCGAGAATGTTTCTGGTGGCTTGAAACCGTAACGTAATGCTAGACGATACATTGGTGTATTTGGATACGGCGAAAAACAGGCAAACGGAGATATTCTAGCATTAGGGTTTTCATTAAGAAGGGTCATTGCTAGGTTTACGGTTTGCTCTATATCAGCCTTGGTTTCTTCTGGAAAGCCTGTCATAAAGTAATACCAAGGCACTATGGAAAAGGGCTTTAGCTTACGGTTGACTTCTTTGACCAGATTCGGGTCAGAACGTTTGCATACCATTTTGAGTATGCTTAAGGAAGCTGATTCGACTCCCATATTCATCTGGGTTAAACCTGCGGAGTCAAGTAGAGCTAAATAATCGTTTGACATACCACTGACGGTGTTTATAGCAGTACCTTGTACCTGAAATACTAGGTCTAGCTTTTTAATATGTTCAATAATCAATTTCGCCCTAGATAAGTCACCAAAAAATTCATCATCAACAAACCAGACACCTTCTATGTTGTAGGTGTCCTTAAGGTGCGTAAGCAATGACTTGACAAAATCGCTTGAAAATGAACGCCACACCTGTCTTCCGTAAACCACTGGGTTATAACAGAAGTTGCAGGCGTTGGGGCATCCTTGAGAAGTAAATACATCTAGGATACGATGACCCTTCCATTTTGGCTGGTATCGATTAACGTCAACCAGCTCATACGGGGGAAATGGTAAAGAGTTTAAGTCAGTAAGATGAGTTTGTGTTATGACCTTCTTTAACTTACTACCTATTGGTACGTCCATAGTTCTTACGGTAGGGTTTGAATATAATGACCTGTTAATAGAGACACTTTCCGTCAGGGCTAACGCTGATAATTCTGCATCACCCTTCATAACGATATCTATGGAAGGCTCTTTAAGGGCTATTTCGGGTATGAGCGAGGCGTGTTTACCACCGATAACAGTTGGTATTGATGAATCAATAGATTTAACGTGGGCTAACATATCAAGGGAATGTAGTATTTGTGGACCACACATAGCCGAAGTACCTGCCCAATATATGCCTTCGGATATAGCGGTCTCTATGGAATGTTTCCAGTTATGGTCTAGACGTTGGTCAACGAGCTTTATGGAGTAACCTTGTTTATGGGCTAATACAACGGATTGTAACAGGCTAAGTGGTATGCTATAAGAGGACTTTAGCTCATCCCAAGCACCAATCTTAGATTGTAGTAGCAATATAGATTTATTCATAAATAACCACGCTTATGATAGGAATCATAGTAATCACGTTGTTTTGGGGTCTAGTTTACAGCGTAGCTTTATCATATCAAGAAGGGAATATCCATGGGCTTTACCGAGGTAATAGCCGTATGAGTACTCGGATATTAAACGATATAGATGATTGGACGGTAATTTTACTAAGCCCTTGATTATTGGGGTTAATGATGGGTGTTTCACTAGTATGGGGAAGAAGCTTTGAAGATTGGTGATAATATTTTTGTTGGGGTTGTCTTTCATAAATACTGATGGAGTGTAAATATTGCCTGTAGGTAGGTCTTTAAGGGAATAGGTATGTGATAATACTCCTGACATCTCAACGATGTTATACTTAGGGAATGGGGTACAGAAGGAACATGCGGCAAAGACTGGTTTTATACGCTGGTTGATTTTAATGGTCTCCCAAGACTGGGCTAAGGTTTCGTTAGGTAAGCCTAGCATATTGTAGGTCTTGATTTTGATGCCTTGACCCGTTATTATTGATGATGCCTTTTCTAACTGTTTATTGGTAAAGAACTTACTTAATATAACTTGACGGGTAAACTCATCCCCAGTTTCGATACCGAACTCGATGGTGTGACAGCCTGACTTTTTGAGGAGGGAAACGACAGGTTCATTTATGAGAGGTACTGCTACGTTACAGATGAAGGGTAAGCCTATTTCAGAAGGGTAAACTTCGGAAAATTCTTGGAGCCATTTGAAGTCAATGGCGAAGATGTCATCGGTAAAGGATACATATTTTAAGGGGTAATGAGCCTTTACCTCTTTTATTTCGTCTATGACCTGTCGAACTTGACGCTTGCGTACATATTTTTGTCCGGTGTATAGTTTTTGATATAAGTGGTTTACACAAAACGAACACTTATAGGGACACCCACGACCTGTTATAAAGCTCTTTACAGGTTGCTGGGCTAAGAAAGGATATTTGGTGTAGTATATGGAACGGTCAGGTGGGGGTAAAGTTGTGATATCAAGTAAAGGTCTGACGGGGTTCGGGAAAAGATTAGGTATGGGGGACTCCGAGCCCACGATTAAATCATAGAGCGCTTCTTCGCCTTCGCCCACTATCAGATGGTCAAACTTGTTGGCGGCGTGCTCGGGGTAGGTGGTGACATGTGGACCACCTGCTACAGTGATGTGTTTACGGAAGTCAGATGAACGCTTATATGCCCAGTCACGCTCATCGGTAACAAAAGAAAAGGCTATGATATCGTCTTTACATGGGGTACGAACACTGTCTATATCATTGATGACAACTTCAGTGTTGATACCTTTTGATTTTAGGTATGAAGAAAGGCTCATTATACCGAACTGTGGGTATGCCGTCTTCTGTATGAATATGACCTTCAGAACTCATCCTTCCAGTAATTTGTATTTTCTATATCTGGGGCGGCTTTTATAGGTTTGGTTGTATCTGCTATGACATATACCATGTGGGAATCAACGGGATTTGATTTTTCAAAGTAAACCATAAACCAGAATATGACCCGTGCCAGATATTGTTTTATGAAATGTATTTCGTGTACTTCGGATTGACGAAAACTCTTCCACGGTGGGGTGTCGGTAAAGCCTTGACTATGGATTTTAGCGCCGTAGTACTCGGTTACGATTTTTACTAAGCCCTCTGCAGTCATACCAAACTTACCGTTATGAACGATGTTGGGTGCTGTAAACAGGTAACGGTAAGGGGTCTTTTGTATGCTTCGCTGGACGTGGCGGACACTCTCTATTTCATATAGTTCGCCATAACCACGAATCTCGGCGGTATATGGGGTACTTATGTGGGTTACCTTGGGAAGTATCATTAGGGCTACCTCTTGGGTTCGTAGTCGGGGCAAACTTCTCCAGGCTGTACGGTGGTGTTTTTTAACTTTAAGCATTCGCCAAAGTCATCACAAATCTCGGTATAATAGTGGCAGATACCACAATGGGCTTTACCTTTTATGCACGCGTATTCTAGGTTATAGATATTCATAGATGTATCTTCTCCAATAAGAATGGTACCATATTACTGAAATTACTCATGTATGACGAAAAAAATGCGTTTGACATCATACAACTACATTTTGTTTGGTGGATGGACTTAATTAGCTCGTAGTTGTTTCTAAGTAGTTTGGCTAAATTCCAATCGGTTTCTCGAAGGTTTCCTAAACGATTTTGACCCGTACAACATGACCAAACCCAACCCATAGGCGATATATGTATTGATGAGAAACCTGCATAGCATGTAAGCGGCATTTTATTGTTTTTTAAGACTTTATTAACAAACTCATAGTAAGCGCCTCGTAATGGAGGACTATTAGGAAGGGAATTTAGGTATGCCTCAAGCTTAGGTATGGCTAAGTCGATGGTACGGATTACGGTATCGTTGTCGGGTAATAGGTCGGGGTTGTTATTCATTTCTATTGGACGATATTGGGCGGGTTCAAAACCATAAGACTGGGGCTTGACTGTATTAATAAAGTCTAGGATTTCATTAAGGTCACGATAATTGAATTTGGATAGAACGGTATAGTAACCTGTTATGAGGTTTTTATTGGTTTTAGATAGGGATACCAGATGTTCATACAGGGCTACGGCTCTTTTGAAATTACCTTCGGTTTGACGGATATGGTCATGCTTAGAGCCTATACCATCTAGGGATATGTTAATTTTAAAGGTGACCTTGGAATTTTCTTTTACGATTTTTTCTAGTATGGGAAAGGATTTGGTTGGATTTATACCGTTGGTTGGAATTGTGACCGTGTTTGGTTCACATATATCGCATAAGGACTTTACTATTTCAGGTAAGTCGGAACGTAGTGTGGGCTCACCGCCACTGATGGTAACGAAGAATGGGGATTTACCTATAGAACGGAACATAGTGATATATTGAGATGGCGTCATTAGGGGTATAACTTTGGAGTCCCAGATGCGACAGGTCATACAATGAGAATTACATTCGTTAGTGACTGAAAAGGTATAGTTGAAAGGAAGGGCTTGAGGATACCCAGCGACACGGTATAGACGTATTTTGGCGATAGTTGATAGTAAGTCTGGATATGACCTCAATAATCTTGCATCTCCTTGATATACTTTAGTCACCTGTAATATAATATGTCTTTTATACATATTAAGCTTTACTATACATCATAGTTGTAAAGTTGCTCCTCATATTTTTGGGTGACCCTAGAGTACCAATAAATTAGCCCAGCGATGAGTAAGAATAAAAGTAAAGCTAATATTAGCCATAGGTTCATTGTTAGCGCCTTAGTTAAGGGTTAGTATTTGTAGGTTTTTCTGTATTACGGTTTTTACGATGATATATGTAAACAGCAGTGGATATTATCCAACCATAGAACAAGACTACCATCATCAGTCCAAAGGACACCCTAGCCATAAATTCATCCTTAAAAATATATACAGAAACGACTAACGCCGCTGATGTAATCATTAATAATATAGCATGTAATAAATATATGTTGGCTATGACTTTCATGTTAAGCTTGTACCTTAGGTTTTGCTCCTAAAAGCTTGGCTAAGAATAAGCCAATCATCAGGGCTACGATACCGATGACTAATTGATTGCCATCCATAGCATTACCTGTGAGTGCTATAAATATGTTGTATCCAAATAACATAGCGCCTACTACACCAGTTATCATAGCTATTATGGATATTATAGTACGCGTATTAGTCACCACGTTATATTATTACTATGTAATTAATATGTATTACGGCTTGTAAAACTGGATTATGTAAAATATATATAATCAGTTAAAGCAGTTGAAACAGTTGAGTCACTGTGCTTCTATTTTTATACGAGTAACATAACGATACTTACGATTAGCTTTTTGGGTTATGTCCAACAGGTCAAAACCTTCTATAAAACACTCACGACTTGAACCAGTAGGGCTAAACTTAACGGTGATGATAGCCTTCATTGGACTCAGCTCTAGGTTGTTTCTTTAAGCTTGAGGTCTTCACGAAGGCGTAGCGGAACTTGGCAGTTTACGAATAAATTCCAGTCCTTGGGTTGGGACTGGGCTAATTGTAAATGATACTTCTCTATGAGAGCCGTTTGCTTGGGGCTGAAAGTGTTTAGTTGTCGGTTGTGCATATCTGAAAATATATTATAAATTGGCTCATAAATCTTGCCTTTGCCTTCTAAGAACAGATATGAAAGCTTGGTCTGTATTTTCTTAAGGTCATCATTAGTACCTCGACCCTTGATATCTTCCTTGACCCGATTAAACAGCTTTTCCATCTTAGGGGTCATCATGACTCTGCAATCAGCTAAGAAACTTCTTTCCCAATCAGAAGTGTTACCAGTGTTCAGTAATTCATTAATTTCATCCTTGTGGGCTAATGCCAAGTCGGCTTTTTGTGCCTCTATCTTAGCTCTGAGGTCGGCTATCGCCTTGTCCAAGTTTTTAAGGTCCAGTCTAGCCACTGGGTCAGTCTTAGCCCTAAGTGCCAGCTCTTGATATTTCTTAAAGAACGTGATAGCCTTTGTTACCATTTCAGGTGGAAGGTTCATATAACGGAAGACGTGCTCGGCACAGCAAGACCCGATACCTATACAGGTCTTACCATCATCAAAGAAGTTCTTATATCGTAGATGAGCCCCACAATAATCACAGTGGTCACCATTTGGATGGTCTTCCATATAGACCTCGACTTTAGCACTATCTATAGACTGGCTAAGTTCCGCCAGACCGCTGAGGTACCCGTAGTTTTTCATTTTTAGTCACCACTTAAATAAATAGTGACCGCTGAGGTGTTTTGCCCAGTTGGAGCGGTTATTTGTAAAAGTTTGGTGACTAGGGCAAAAGGCGTTTAGCTCACGCCACCGCTCCACTTTAAGGCACATCCCAGCGGACATATCTATACTACCTGTAACTACTATTAATATATTGCGGTGAAGTTAATTTTTCACGTTCTGTTTTGTAGCAACACATACAATAATGGGTGATTATATTGTCAGCCTTATCCTGCTCAGTTTCAAAGTAATGAATGCCTAAATGAGTATGTTCTTGTATTTCACATTCTGGGCAATGCTCTTCTCTGAAAGGAACGGCATGATGGTTTCGTTTAGTCATATCTAAGATACCTCCTGTCTAGATTTGGTATTTCAGGATGCCTTGAAAAAAGGCTTTTTAGGTAGTTTACTGTGCCACGGAAACTTCGAAAGGGCTGTAGTATAAGTATGTTTGGGTCATCTAGGCTGAACGGAAAGTCATAACTAATCTTGAATTTGAATGATGCCTGGGCTTCAACTAAATCTGGGTCACGGTTTATCATAGAATTTAGGTGTTGAATATCATGTGGGGTATATACGTATAGACTACCGTCAAAGTATCTAGTTTGGGCTATTGTGATATGGTAATTGTGCATAATCAACCCCTCTGGCTAAGAACTCGTTGAGTGTTATATAACCCAGCTAACGCAATGACTAGATATATGGAATACATTGCTAGTAACCAAAATTCATACGTGAGAAAAGCCCAGACTATGAGAAGGAAGTCGGATACCACCCAGAATATGAAGACCCGTTTCTTTAAGTTAAGACGGGTTGATATATTAATGATGGTTCCAGTTACGCCTATTATGACACCTAGTGCGTTTACTATGGATGCTATTGTAATGTCAAACATGGTGATATACCTCAATACCTTTTACCCAACATCAAGACTAACCACCATACTAGGGATAATAATAAATAAGCGTACAACGCATCTATGTTCTTCATTTTAACCTCTCCTTGAATTTAAATAATCTTGTAAACGAGCATGAGCCAATAAGTCATAATAAGTTTTAGCCGTGATTGATGCAACGGGTACCCCGCTAACATCGTTGAATGTAGATTTTAACCCGAGGCTCTTGGTTACGGCTTTAATTTTTTCCGTGTCAGTCACGGATATGGTTGGTAAAGTAAGCCAACAGTCACCGTGAATACTACGTTTTATACAGAGAGTGTTGCCTCTTAACTCAAAGGTTTTAACCTCTTCTGGGGTCAATTACTTTCAGCCTCCTAGATTTTTATTCGAGATCGGTGATGGGCTTTCTGCCGTAGCAGTATAGCGTTCCGTTCACGTCACATAACAGCCCGTAGCCTTTCCGCCACACTTCCATCCGGACGTTGACGTGTGCCCTATGCTTAGGGTCGATATTTACACTGTCGGGGAGGATTTGGCACAGAGCCCATAGTGATGTGTCCTCTGCCGCGCCCCATGCCGCCCCCCATGCGGCGCCCCATGTGGTATCCCGTACTGCGTTCCAGACGGCGCCCCGTGTGGTATCCCGTACGGCATCCCGGGCGGCGTCCCGTACTGCGTCCCAGACGGCATCCCGTGCGGTATCCCGTACTGCGTTCCAGGCGGCATCCCGTGCGGCACTCCACGTTTTGCCGTAGTGCACCTTCCACTCCGGGTTTGGCGGCGCACTCATCGAGAAGTATTTTATTGCCTTGATTTCTTCTATTAACGCTGGAAACTTTTCGATTTGCAACTTCCACAAGGTGCGCTTCATCGCTGTTTTCCATGCCTTCCATATGGCGGCTTCGTGTTCTTTTCTGCGGGATAGAAACCATTCCGGTAGCGTCCCCTCCTCATCCACCTCCAGAATCCAGTCCTTCTCGTCCTTCGAGGCTATGCCGAGAGCAGTGCGGGGCGTGACTTCGAAACGGACGAACTGCCTCCGCCTTATCGCCTTTACGCTACACGAGTCCCCCGGCTTGCCGTCGTCCAGCTTCAGCGTTTTTATGAGGTATTCGTGCGACGATGTTTTTGTGGAGTAGTGCACTTTCCCATCTGCCGTTAGTATACACGTCCAGAAGTTGCACATTTTATGGTTCCTCCTGCTTCGTTTCCGACTTCCTAATTATATCTTTATCTATAAGGCAAACCATTTTTAGTCACCAATTAGTATTAGGTATGTCCGTTATATATGTATTTTGGTATGTAATCAAAAAAGGATACCGATAGGTAATTGTACCACTATGAAATATATTAGAGCGCCTATTACATAAGCTGTTGGTAACCATTTTGGACCTCGGTTAATTACATTTAGGTTTATTATGATTATGAATGGTAGGATAGCTAATGAATAGAAGTAATATACTGGATGGGAAAGGACTAGGTCAAAGAAGAGCCATGGTACATAATTTATCAGGAAGGGTATCAATATCTTCCATTGTCTAAGGTATATAGTAAAGGGTATAGTTATCATGGCTAAAGAAAATATTGGTATCTCAACGCTTGACCAATATGCACTTTCAATAAAGCCGCCGAATATGGTATCATAAGGATACTTGTAAGGCTGACCTGTAACAAACCAATATAATGGTGATATCGGTCTAAGGACTTGTGTATAATCAGTGTTTGGCTCCCAATAACTGGTCTGAACGCTTATTATAGTCCATAATCGGGTTAATGGGTCAACGAAGTTAGCTGGGTTAAACTTAGCCCAAACGAATTCGCTAAGGGTTAATATTAACACGAAGGATAGTATCGATGTAGCTAACCATAACCCCGTGGACTTAAATTTATGTTTGTAAAGCAGATATAGGAATGGTATGAGGGGTAAAAAGTTGATTTTAACGGCTACTGATAACCCCATGAATAATGCCGAAAGCATCAACATAGAATAGCGACCCTTTGAATAGGCTAAAAAGGTCAAGCTAATCAGTGCTGGTACAAAGTAGAAGATGTCTAGTACACCCACAGAGGAAAGGCTAAAATAAAGTGAGTTGAATGCTAGTAATAAGGCGCTTATTATTGCTAGTTTGTTTGACTTGAATATTTTTAGGGTTAATAAATAAAAGGTGATGATGCCAATTGTGCCGACCATCATACTCATAAAACGCCAACCTAATGGGTTGTTACCGAATATGGCTATACCTATTGCGATGAATTCAGTGCCAACCACCGTATGTGGATAAACAAATGGTAGATTGGTAGTAAGTAGCTCTATGGCGGATTGAGCATAATAAACTTCATCAAATACCATTATACCGGGTAATTGTGAAAAGAATAAACACAAGAACTCGAATATCATGGCTATTGGTAATACATATAGTATGTTGGTACCTATCAACGATTTTTCTTGGCTAATTTTTGTCTCCCCCGTTCTCGTTCATTTGCGGAATATACTCTACATTGACGGAAAGCAGTATGCTTGAATAGCATACCGAGTGGCATTATTTCATGGCAATATGGACATTCACCATTACCGAGTGCGCTTTTTAGTTTTTTTAGTATCTTCAAATCTTTTTACCACCGATAGATATTTCTGCCATCATATCATCGTTTTTAGACTCCTTCCAACAAGTATTACGATATTGGCATTTGATACAGCGACTGGTATTACGATATGACTCTAGACAATATATGGTTTTTTGGACGTTTGTTTTTTCACGCTGTATCCTAATGATAATGGGGTTGATAAACTCCATTTGAGTAAGTGTATCTACGGCTAATCCCATATCTTTGCTATTCAGGTGAGTAGCAGTCATTGCTTCGGAGCGACTAATTGGTGCGTTACGTTCTAAGAATTCCCTAAGTTTTGCAACGGGTTTATCAAGTGAAACATATGTAGCCATAGCACGAGCAGTGAGCAATACTGGTTCTATTAATTCCCAAGCCTTTTTTACATATATACTAGGTACCAATATGTGAGTTGTCTTTTTATCGTGAGTCTTTACAAAGGTATTAAATAATGCCTTACAGGTATAAAGTTCGTCTAGATATTCACGAGCTGGTCGTTTGTTGTAGTGTTCCTTAGTAATACTTATATAATCAGTTAAAACAGTATAATCAGTTGTATCAGTGGTTTCCACTGCCTTTTGAAAGGTAAATTCGGCTAATTGCCAGAAGGTTTCAAATGTCTTGATTGTTTCCACTATCTCTGGGTTGGGGTCTGAATTAATCGTCAATATATCAGATACTATCATTAGGTCAGCTATCTTTGCTATGTAATCAGTGTACCTACCAGCAAAGGCTTGAATGTTGTCAAATCGTTCAATCATCTGGTTATTTATTTCATTATACAAGTCTATGGCTTCATCAGTAAATTCAAACACAATCCCCTCTGTGCTTAAATCTGAAAGTAGTTTTAAGTCATTTGATAAATCTGTTTTTTGACCCGGCACTCTATAATCAAGCCTAGTTCTAGGTCTGGGGGTTTCTATAGGAAACCCCTCAACCAATAACCATCTGACCAAGAATCCACCATAAACCATTTCCTCGTTTAAGTATTGTTTTAACATAGCTGGGGTACATGTAGAACAGGCACTTAGGTAGGGCTTGGTGACTGCAAAGTTACCATCATCATTCTTCTTTTTCATAAGTATGCGGTCATATTTGTTGGGACAGTCATACAAATCATTCATTATTTCTACCATAGGAGCGTTATATGTATTACCTGTGATTTGCTTGAGTAGTTGAGTAAACTCTCCCATCCAATACAGCCGTTTTGAACGCTCGTGAAGTTTCATAACGAATGACTCTGGACTGGTTTGATTTGGCATACTATATTCTTCATTATAACAACTACGTGCCAAACGTTGGCTCGTGCTTTTACGGGTCATAGTTGATTCACCCAATAGTAATACATACATATTGTGATGAACCATATCGGGTTGCAACATATTAATTGAGTTAAAGCCAATGGCGTGACCCAATAATAGCAACCCCATGAAGTTAGTATAATTGGGACTGGTATCAGAACAGTAAAAAATGAACTCACGATACCTGTCCAAGAACGGTCTAGCTATAGCAAAGTGTGTCATCTGGAGTTATCCTCCTTCTTCTGTTTAAATGCCCCATACTTTTGGATAAAGTATGGAAACTCTACTTTGCCCCTAGCGTTAGCTTTCATGTACATCAACGGCTCGAAGCGTTTGGTACGGTCAACAACGGTTAATAGGTCTATATACTTGACCAAGGATAAGCCTGTAAATTTATGATGGGCATTATCCAATAGCCAATATAATATGTTAGGGTCATCGGTTTGCTTTTGGTTCAGAAACACCTTTTCAGCGGTGGTAAAGTCGTCTTCTATACGGTATGATTCGCCCCCACATTCCGCTATGGTTAAGGCGTTTCTAACATCACCCGTTATGTCATTATAGTTAATGCTGGGGGATTTAACATGTTGCTTGACTAGTTTTAATATTTCCTCTGTCGATGGACGATAATATCTTATGACTTCACATTCTTTCTTAATGATTTCGGGGACTTTATATATTTCATTAGCCGCAAATACTATTGGATGTCTAGTCTTGTGTAATATCTTTTCTAGTAATACACTACTTATTTTTCCACCGACATCTATTTCATCTACAAATATTATGTATTTTACCAGACCTTTAGACACTGCTACATCTAAAATGCGTACCATATCTTCATGTCTTTTCTCATCACTTGCATTTATTTCTACTATTTGAAAACCTAGTTTATTGGCTAATGTGTGAACAGATGTTGTTTTGCCAATACCCGGTTCTCCATGTATTAATGCTGGACGACTAGTGGTTATACATCTCTCAAGCCGTTCAATAGCTCGTTGATTGCCTATTAATTGAAATGGCATTATAGGTGTGAATTTAGCTGTTGGATTCATAGCCATAAGCATAACCCCTTTGATTGACAGCGCAGTATATATGGACAATATGGGCAAAGCCCTGAAGGTTTAGGCTTGAAATTGTCTAGCTTGGCATTATCTATCAAGTATGATATCTTATCATCTAGCCACCCATCAGAAATTTGAGGTAATTCAAAAGTCATACCAGACGCTAGAGCTACAAACAAAACTTTATTAACGGGTTTGCCTAAACGGGTCATCATGCGCTCATATATCTTACCTTGTATGTAGTTATCTTGGTTAAGCGTTACCATACTACCTGTCTTCCAGTCTATTATGGTGCCAGTAGCTTCGTTGTAAAAATCTATGATGCCAACTAAGTTATCACAGGTTACCTTATACTCTGTGTGTGATGGATGATATTTTTCGATACCATCTTGTTCTAGTCGCTCACGTTCAAACTTGATAAAAGTTTCTTTTACATTAGAAGATTTTAAACGAAATGCTGGCGAGTCATTAATATATGACTTACCCCACAAATCATTAAATGCAGACTCTATAATATCTGGAGTAAGGTCTGTCTCAAAAGATTTCTTTACACATTTATAATATTCATTGATTAAGTTATGAACATCGGTACCATATTGAGCCTTCTCTTTATCAACTTCTATACCCGGTAAACGTTGCTTATTCATAAAATACCATAATGGGCAAGTGTTGAATAAATTAAGGTCTGAAGCAGATACTATTTTGACTTCCATTATAAAGTCCCCCAATCAGCTAACATCTTTTTAGGCTTGGTAGGATTAAACTGAAGTAATGTTATGACACGCACTTTATGGTTAGTTGACTGACACAAACCTATGGAGCCTTTATATGCCCAGCCGTCTTTCTTTGAAAACATTGGCATTATTGTATCCAGCCAAGCCAGATATCCACCGGGTTTGAGTATGTAAGTGCAATTATGAACAACCTTGGTTTTATTCATTTTCGGGGTACCATACTTGACATGATTATCGTCATATGGTGGGTCAGCCAATATCAAATCGAATTTAGGCAGTATATCAGAAGTGATGGCTTCGGCGTCCATAAGGTAAGTGGGGTGAGTTTCTGGTCTAAGGTCTAGTGTATGTTCGTGTTCAGTTGATGGAACGGTACCTGAAAATAGGTGTAATACTAATCCACCGAATTCGTCTGGGAATAGCCATCTCATACGCTGTAAATAAGATGGCGGATATGACCCAAACAGCTCGGTTTTATTTTGATAATTATTGCCCACTAACCAAAACCCGGCGACTTTATCGCCATGTAATACTAACGGGGAATATATACCTCGCGCAGTGTTGTAATAATCTACGTCCATCAGTGACACCTAGTTTTGTTTTATTGGGCAATTAGTTGGTAGGTTGGGGTATAACCAAGCATAAGCTATAAAGGAAGATATTTGTATGAGTGGATTTGAGCCTATCTTTATGTGACCTTCTACTTCGCCTAGCTTGGCATAAAGCCGTATCTTCACTTCTGGTGTTATGTTAGTCAGCTTATCTATGGCATAATACAGGTCTTCAATCGTGGCAACCGGGTCTAAGTTAGCTTGTATGTATGCATCTTCAACTGCTTTACGACCGCCTTCAAATGACCCTGACACAGCCAGCTGAAGGGCATTACCAGCAAAACTTAAACGTTTCAAGCCTTCAATAACAAATGGGCTTAGTTGCTTATCTGGGGTAATTGAGCTTTGAAGTATAGTCAAGGCTCGGCGCAGGTCACCTCTAGCCTCAGTCACCAGATACATAAAAGCCTCTTTGTATTCTGGTT
>JAEAME010001660.1_pt1 | contig 14689 bp, 10 predicted proteins | sample 8958731 | NCBI WGS metagenome assembly JAEAME01 (sample SAMN16933194, study PRJNA681113) | bioreactor sludge metagenome | isolation source: anerobic bioreactor sludge (Control) | place: India:Bengaluru | collected 2018-10-24 | reverse complement strand
TTGCTGAATCACTGAAAAGAATTGAACTTTATACAAAAAAATCCAACTAACAATATAAGTCTCTCAGAATATGAAAGTGGCAGTAGTAGGTGTAGGTTTGATAGGCGGATCACTTATGATCGATCTGCGCAAAAGAAAATTTGCAAGCAGGATAACAGGTGTTGATACGAATGTGCAGCACCGGAATATAGCATTGCTCTGCGGACTTGTTGATGAAATTGACAGCCTTGAAAATGCAGTTGACAAGAGTGATCTTATAGTTCTTGCAACCCCTGTGAACACAAACTGTTCAATGTTGCCCGGCATACTCGACAGGATAGCCGGAACTTCAAAAGTTGTTACTGATATGGGGTCAACAAAAGGAAGCATCTCGGAGATATCGAAGGATCATCCTGCACGGGGAAGATTTGTAGCTGCCCATCCAATGGCAGGTACCGAGTTTTCTGGCCCCCTTGCCTCTATCGGCAGGCTCTTCGATTACAAACCTGCAATAGTATGCGACCCCGAATTGAGCGATCCGGATGCACTCGAAACAGTAAAGAGCATGCTCCAGACCCTGAATATGAAAATAGTTTACATGAGCTCTGCCGTGCATGATGTTCATGTTGCCTATGTATCACATATCTCACATATTACTTCTTTCTCCCTCGCCCTGAGTGTCCTTGATAAGGAACAGGAAGAAGAGAACATACTTACGCTTGCCGGCGGAGGTTTCGAGAGCACTGTAAGGCTTGCCAAAAGCAACGGCGATACCTGGGCTCCTATCTTCGTCGAGAATTCGGAATATATACTTGAGGCAATTGATACCTATATTGAAAAAATGAAGGTCTTCAGGGATAAGATAGCGTTGAAAGATGAAGCCGGCCTGAAGGCTATTATGGATGAAGCAAATAAAATAAGAAAAATATTGAATTAACTAATATCAAAATGGTAGTAAAACTGGATACTTCAGGCATTAAAGACTGGGAAGGCTACAAAGGAAGACCTTTCCTAATATCAGGTCCCTGCAGTGCCGAGACTGAGGAGCAGGTGATGGCAACAGCGAAATCGCTTGCGGCTCTCGGTAAGGTAAGCATTTTCAGGGCCGGCATCTGGAAACCCCGTACAAGACCCAACAGCTTTGAAGGAGTGGGCAATCCCGGGCTGAAATGGCTCCGAAGGGTAAGACAGGAGACCGGCCTTCTTGTCGGCACGGAAGTGGCTAATGAAAAGCATGTTTACGAAGCACTTAAATATGGCATCGATATGCTTTGGATTGGAGCAAGGACATCTGTTAATCCGATAACGGTACAGGAGATAGCAAATGCCCTTAAAGGAGTTGATGTAATGGTCTTTGTTAAAAATCCTGTCAATCCTGACATAGAATTATGGATAGGTGCCCTGGAAAGAATTGCCAGCGCAGGTATAAAAAGACTCGGGGCAATCCATCGCGGATTTTCAACATATGAAAAAACTGTTTACCGCAACCAGCCTAACTGGCAGTTGCCTATCGAGCTGAGAAGAAGAATACCCGAGATACCAATTCTGTGCGACCCCAGTCATATAGCCGGAGCACGGGAATACCTGCACGAGATCTCCCAGAAAGCCATGGACCTTAATTTCGATGGCCTGATGATAGAATCTCACATAAATCCTGACAAAGCTCTCAGCGATTCATCCCAGCAGGTAAATGCCGAGGAACTAAAGGAGCTTCTAAGCAGGCTAATCCTGAGAAGTCCGTCAACAGACGACCCCAGACTCCTGGATGTTCTTGGCGAACTCCGTCAGCAGATAGATGTTTTCGATGATCACCTGATAGACCTTCTTGAAAAAAGGATGAAGGTAGCTGAAACTATCGGGCGCTATAAAAAGGAAAATAATATCACTATCTTGCAGAGTGCACGGTGGGATGAAATCGTTAAAAGGGCAATGATAAAAGGCAGGACAAAAGGGCTTAGCGAAGAACTGATCGATACAATGTTCAAGGCCATTCATCAGGAATCAATTAACAGGCAGATGAAGATCATGAATGATAGTGCAGACATCGATTCTAAAACTTAGAATATATTAGTCTTATGGAAATAACCGTAGTGCCATCAGAGGTCAGTGGAAGCGTCAGGGCCCCATCATCCAAAAGCATGTCGCAGAGGGCTATCGCTGCCGCATTACTTTCTGATTCTGAGTGCACTATTTTGAATCCATCTTATTGCAATGATTCCCTGGCTGCAATCGGGATCGCTGAAAGCCTTGGTGCAAGAGTGGAAAAAGGAATCAATGAACTTAAGATCCTGAGTTCGCACAAAATTAAAGACAGAACACTTGACTGCAGGGAATCAGGACTTGCTATCCGGATGTTCTCACCGATCGCAGCGCTTAATGCCGGGGAAATAATAATGACAGGATCGGGATCCCTTAGAAACCGGCCCATGAAAATGATCGAAGACACTCTTAATCAGCTCGGTGCAGTATGTAAGAGCAATGGAGGCATGCTGCCCCTGACAATAAAGGGGCCCATCAGGGGAGGTAAATGCGAGACCGACGGATCGGTGAGCTCACAGCTGCTGACCGGACTGCTTATGGCCCTGCCGCTTGCTGAAGCCGGTTCAGTCGTTTCAGTTCTCAATCTCAAAAGCAAACCATATATCGATATGACTCTCCAGGTCCTGGAGAAATTTGGTGTAAATGTCATCAACGACAACTACAAGGTTTTTAAGATTGAAGGCAATCAGAAATATAATTCTGCAAATTTTGAGGTTGAGAGTGACTGGAGCGGCGGAGCATTCCTTCTTGTTGCCGGAGCTGTTAACGGCGATGTTACTGTTGAGGGACTCCGGACGGACAGCCGGCAGAGCGACAAAACAATACTCACAGCTCTTGACAGGGCGGGAGCTGATATAAGCATCAGTGAGAACTCGGTAAGGATAAAAAGATCCGGGCTGCGGTCATTCGAATTCGATGCTACCGAATCGCCGGACCTCTTCCCACCTCTCGTATCCCTTGCAGCATACTGTAGGGGAGTTACAGGCATAAAAGGTGTGAGCCGTCTTATCCACAAGGAGAGCAACCGTGCCTTAGCACTTCTAGAAGAGTTCAGGAAAATGAACGTAAAAATCGAGATCAAAGGCGATTATATGCTTGTTACAGGAGGAAAGGTAAAAGGAGCAAGGGTCAGTTCCCATAATGATCACAGGATAGCAATGGCCGTTGCTGTGGCAGGCCTGCGTGCTGACGGGAACGTTACAATTGAAGATCCACAGTGTATAGCCAAATCATACCCGGGATTCTTTGATGATATGAAGGTTCTGGGAGCTGTCGTTATGTTTTCTTAAAAAAAACAGCATTTAAATTAAAAAAATCTTGTTTTTTTGTTTTGATTTGAAAAATTTTATAGTTTTGCAGGGATGAAAATAATGAGGATATACAATTGGTGCTGGTGCAGTTCAAAAATTGAAACTGTGAAACAGGCCATTCCATAACCTTTTAAGATATTTATTTGCAGGCACGCCTTTCACAGCGTGCCTTTTTTTTTTAGAAAAATTCACTAACACTTAATAATTAAAACTATGAAAAAGTCAACAAAAATTTTACTGAGCGAGAAAGAAATGCCGCGTCAATGGTATAATATTCAGGCAGATATGCCCAACAAGCCACTTCCTCCTCTCCATCCGGTAACACGTGAACCAATTGGTCCCGAAGCCCTTGCACCTGTATTCCCGATGGAGCTCATCAAACAGGAAGTATCAACCGAAAGATATATCGATATTCCGGATGAAGTGCTTGATCTCTACAAAATGTACCGCCCCTCCCCTGTTTATCGTGCTTATAATCTTGAAAAAGCTCTGGGTACAAAAAGCAAGATCTACTACAAATATGAAGGTGGTAACTACTCCGGATCACACAAGGCCAATACCGCCATCGCACAGGCGTATTATAACAAGAAAGAAGGCATTAAAAGGATCACAACTGAAACCGGAGCCGGACAATGGGGTAGTGCTATGAGCTATGCCTGTCAACATTTCGGAATGGAACTACTTGTGTTCATGGTAAAAGTGAGTTTTAACCAGAAACCGGGCCGTAAGCTCCTGATGAATTCTTATGGTGCTAAGGTCGTTCCATCACCAAGCACAATGACTGAAGCAGGAAGAAAGATACTTGAACAATATCCTGATTCACCTGGCAGTCTCGGAATAGCCATTTCCGAAGCAATGGAAGTAGCTGTCCAGGACCCCTATACAAAATATTCCCTGGGCAGTGTTCTGAACCATGTGATCCTCCATCAGACAATAATCGGTCAGGAGGCTCTGCTGCAAATGGAAAAAGCAGGCGATTATCCTGATGTCGTAATAGGGTGCTTTGGCGGCGGATCGAATTTCTCCGGAATTGCTTTCCCATTTCTTCGCGAGAAACTGGTCAATGGAAAGAATATAAGGCTTTTAACTGTTGAACCGGCATCCTGCCCGAAGCTCACAAAAGGAAAATTCATGTATGACTTCGGTGATTCGGCCGGGATGACCCCGCTCCTCCCGATGTTCACCCTGGGACATAATTTCGTTCCCGAGAAGATACATGCCGGAGGACTCAGGTATCATGGCGCGGGTGTCCTTGTGAGCCAGCTCCTGAAAGACGGATTCATAGAAGCTAAGGCCAAGCTGCAAAGAGAATGCTTTGAAGCAGGAGTGCTGTTTGCAAAAACTGAAGGCATCCTGCCGGCTCCCGAGTCGAACTATGCTATTGCTGCTTCACTTGATGAAGCCAGACAGGCTGATATTGAAGGGGTACCAAGAACGATCCTTTTCAATCTTAGCGGACATGGACACATGGATATATCCGCATACGAAAAATATTTCGAGGGAAATCTGCCAGATCACGAACTGACTGATGAAGAAGTTGAAAAAGCAATTTCTGATATTAAATTCCCCGATTGAGAAACAGCATTAAAAAAGAGGGTGCGTTCCAAATGCACCCTCTTTTTTTTTATGCCTTGTTTATTATTTATTTATCCTGTCAGCTATCAGAAATCGGAGTAATCTGTCGGGTGAAGAAGGTAGGGATTAGCTTTTGTAACAGTATTCCTGTATTCATCTTTAGCCGATAATACCTTCCAGTCTGGATGTGCCCTGAAAGCAGCCCAGTGTTCATCGTGTGACTTCATATCGGCGTAGGTTGTCATATACATCAGCCTCGGCTTAAGGCTCCCGAACAATACCTGCCCGTAAAATACCGCATTGGCTCCGATCTTTTCAAATATTGCCATCTCACCTCCTTCATTGAACATATGTATTTTTTTCCGGGCTTTTTCAACTGTGGCGCTCTCATAGCTTCGAAGCTCATAGATCCTTTCATTTCGTGGAGTAGTATAAACCGGTACTTTCATTTCCGGCATGAATGAGAAAGCTTTCATAAAAACACTCTCATATCTTGTGAACGGCGGATCATTGTAGGGAGCATCGAGGAATTCCTTACCGGCGTCTGAGTAAACTTTATCCTTCTCAAGCGCTGTGATCACATTAAAATATTGTTCTGCTGTCTTAAAAGGAATAAAAACATAAACAAGCTTACCCGAAGCCGTGTCTGTCTTTACAGGCTTAAAAACGCCGACATTATTTATACCAGCCCTGTGCATTGCAGGGATAAAAGCATCACGCAGGTATCTGTCAATAACTTCATTCTTCGCAGGATCCTTTAACCTGTATATCTTAAGCTCGTAGTACATCTGCTTTGCATCAGCTGGATCTTTTCCATAAAGGAATGAGGGTGCTGACAGCAGGGAGCAGATAAGGATTGATATTAGTGTTTTTTTCATTTGTTTTTATTATAAGTTGCAATAAAGTGCTCATATCCTTGTCCGGTGCTCTTGCTTGGCTCTTTCAATACTGAAATACTTTTCCGCCTGCAAGAACTTCCTGTCTTGCTTCATCGAATGTTGCCTTTTCTCCTGTCCTGATAGCTGCAGTGCACATTATGCAGGCTATTGAATGGTTATATCCTGCAACTATATCGGCATTTGGCTTCTTCCTGTCCCTTACACATTCCATCCAGTTCCTCACGTGAGCTGTTGTCATGGGATCTCCCCCAGTATTTGCAGCAGTTTCAACTCTAAGTGTAGGCAGATCGAAGGGCTCCAGCAGGTTAGCCTTCATGTTCATGGCTCTTGCCTCTCTTTCAACAAGGCCTCCTTCAGCCGTGATCTTATTCGTATCTAGATTAAGCATCCCGCCGTTGGAATAGTAAAGTTCCTTTGTTCCTCCTGCTGAATTCGTGAACCTTGATGAATATACTACCTGGAAACCTACATCGGGATTATCCGGATTGCCATAATCCATCACTGCTGTCATAGTGTCGAAATTCGTTCGGCCGTCTTTCCAGAGATAAATACCGCCATTTGCTGCAACAGTTCTCGGATGAGCAAGGTCAGTAAACCAGTGTACGGTATCGATCTGGTGAGCCATCCATTGTCCGGGTATCCCTGAGGAGTATGGCCAGAAGAGCCTGAATTCAAGATATTTTCTTGGATCAAATGCAGCAGGCGGACGGTTCAGCTGAAATCTTTTCCAGTCAGTATCTGCTTCCCGCAGCTGAGGAACAACACTAGGCCTCCGCCATCTGCCCGGCTGATTTACGTTCCATGTCATCTCAACCATTACTATCTTCCCAAATTTGCCTGATTTGATATACTGATCAGCTGCAATATAGTTTGCTGCACTTCTTCTCTGTGATCCTATCTGCACTATTTTTCCCGACTGCTGTACCGCCTTCAGTGCAGTGCGCGCATCTGCCATTGTTTCGGCAAAAGGTTTCTCACAATATACATCGCGTCCGGCATTCACAGCTTCAGCACAGTGCAGTGCATGCTGGAAATCAGCAGTGCTGAGAATGACTGCATCAGTGTCTTTCCCGCTGTACAACTCTTCATTGTTACGGGCAAGACGCAAGGTAATGCCTTTTGATTTATAAAATTTATCAGCTTCTTCCCTGCGCATGCTCCACAGATCGGATACTGCCGTGAATTCGAAATTCAACTCATCTGCCAGTGAGAGGAAAGCCGGTGACAGAGAGCTTCTGAACCGGTCTGAAAAGCCTACAATGCCAACACGAATCCTGTCATTGGCGCCAAGGATACGTGCATAGCTTTTTGCACTTAATGTTACAGCTGCAGTTCCTAACGCAGCGCTGCGGATGAATTCTCGTCTGGTAGTCATAACTGGATTTATTTAATATTTTCTCATACTTTGTTGCAGAACATGTTACGATTACCGGGATTAAACTGATTCCTGTCCTAAAGGCTTATCCCGGACTCACAGGAAGTAAAAATAAATTAAATCCTTTTAAAAACCACTCTTAAATACCTGGTTTTTATTAAATTTATCTTCATTCGTGAGGATAAGGGATAATTATCAAAACCATGAACAAACTAACGCTGATCATTCTGTTTGCCTTTCAGGCATTTCTCGCAACAGCACAGAAAACAGAACTTACATGGCCTGGGATAACACTGGAGACCAGACCATGGACGCGGTGGTGGTGGCCGGGAAGTATTGTCACCAAAGAAGATCTTACAGCCGCTATGGAGGAATATAAAAAGGCCGGTCTGGGAGGAATGGAAATAGCTGTTATATACGGTGTCAGAGGGCAGGAAGATAAATTCATCAGCTACCTGTCGCCTCAATGGCTGGAAATGTTCAGTCATACCCTTAAAGAAGCTGACAGACTCGGACTGGGTCTTGATCTTGCAAATGCATCCGGGTGGCCTTTCGGAGGCCCCCGGGTGGATGCCGCTAATGCCTGTAGGAACATAAAGTACAAAACATACTCACTTGCCGGAGGGCAGAGACTGGAGGAAAAAATCGCATATATGCAGGAACCTCTTATAAGGAGTGTCGGACAGAAACCTGATATAGCAAAGCTTGTTGAACCAATAAGCATGAACAAAGATCTTCAGCTGTATGCAATTGACCAGATAAGGTTTGAGAAGGATCTCCCGCTCTATTCCCTTATAGCCTATTCCGATGAAGGTAAGACCCTGGATCTCTATGACTATGTTACTTTTGATAGCACTCTTGACTGGACAGCGCCTCCCGGCAACTGGACAATCTATGCCCTCTTTGAGGGATGGCATGGCAAGATGGTTGAGCGCGCCGGTCCCGGCGGTGAAGGGTATGTGATCGATCATTTCTCCGGTGCAGCTGTGGAAAACTACCTAAGTCATTTTGATGAAGTGTTCAGGGCTGCCGATCTGCGACCACTTAGAGGTTTCTTCAACGATTCGTATGAAGTTGATGATGCATCCGGACAATCCGACTGGACAGGTCAGCTGTTTTATGAGTTCTTTCTAAGAAGAGGCTATAACCTTGGAGAAAACCTGCCAGCTCTCTTCGGGAATGATGAACCTGAAAAAAATGCACGTGTCCTTTCCGATTATCGTCAGACAATGGGAGAACTGTTGCTTGAAAAATTCACTTCAAACTGGACCAGTTGGGCCAACAGAAAGGGCAAGACAACCCGTAACCAGGCCCATGGTTCCCCGGGAAACATCCTTGATCTCTATGCTGCTTCAGACATACCGGAAACAGAGGGAGAAGACATAAGCAGACTTAAATTCGCCTCATCAGCAGCTAATGTAACAGGGAAAAAATTGGTCTCATGTGAAGCGGCAACATGGCTGAACGAACATTTTCTGTCAACGCTCGGGGATATCAAAAAAGCTTCCGACAAGTTTTTCCTGAGCGGGATAAACCATCTCTTCTATCACGGGACATGCTTTTCTCCACGGAATGAACAATGGCCGGGATTCCTGTTCTATGCTTCTGTCGAACTGACACCTTCTAATCCGCTCTGGAAAGACTTCAGGGGCCTTAACAGCTATATCACACGAGTTCAGTCCTTCCTTCAGCAGGGAGTATCTGATAATGACATCCTGCTTTATTTCCCGGTTTTCGACGGATATGCTGAAACTGGCAATGGCTTGCTTCAACATTTTGATGGCATGAGTCCGGATTTTGAAGGGACTCCCTTTAAAATGGCATCGGATCTGATGCTTGAGAAAGGATATTCCTTCGATTATGTTTCTGATCTTCAGATCAGGAATACCGAAGTTACCGAAGGTTTCCTGCAAACCGAAGGCAATGTTTACGGAACTCTTATCCTGCCGGGATGCAGATATATTCCGATAGAGACTTTTTCACATATTCTGAAGCTGGCTAATGAAGGGGCTATTATATTAGTTTACGATGATCTCCCCAAAAGTGTTGCAGGATGGGCCGGAATTGAGGAAAAAACAACCTTTTTCAGTCAGCTCAGGAACAGTATCCGTTTCAGCGGGACCAATAACCCCGCAGTCATGAAAGCCACATACGGAAACGGTTCCATACTAATGGGACAGGACCTTAACGAATTGCTCTCATTCGCCGGAGTAAGAAGGGAGAAGATGACAGACAGGAGCATCAGTTTCATCAGGCGCGAGACCTCCGAAGGTCATAATTATTTTATTGTTAATCAGGGAAAAACAAGGTTCGAAGGATGGTTGCCGCTGAATGCAGAAGCCTCCTCAACAGCTGTTTTTGATCCTATGACAGGAAAATCAGGAATCACGGGATCAAGAACTGCAAAAGATGGTCAGACTGAAGTTTATGTGGCTCTGAATCATGATGAGTCACTTATCATAACAGCTTACGATAAGAATGTAACAGGCAAGTCATTTGTCTATTATGATCCGGCTTCAAAACCATTGGAAATCAAAGGAATGTGGAAAGTTGATTTTACTGAAGGAGGACCTGTTCTTCCACCATCATCAGAAATTTCAGAACTGAAATCATGGACGAACTTCGGAGCTGAGGAGTTCAGGAATTTCTCCGGTACGGCCCGGTATACTATGAGGTTTTCAAGACCGGCAGGTAAGGCTGACTCATGGCTGCTGGACCTTGGAAGAGTAGCTGAGAGCGCCACTGTCATTATCAATGGCCAGGAGATCGCTGTTCTGACCGGTCCGGATTTTAAAATTGAAATAGATAAGAGACTGGTGCAGTCCCAAAACACACTTGAAGTAAAAGTCTCCAACCTGATGGCCAACAGGATAGCTTATATGGACAGGAATAAAATTGAATGGAAGAAATTCTATAACGTTAATATGGCTGCAAGGTTAAAACAGAATTCCGTAAACGGTGTCTTTGATGCATCATCGTGGCAACCTCTGGAATCGGGATTAATAGGCCCTGTCACTTTAACTGCACTGAAGAAAAAGAAAATCAATTAGGAGCTGGACCTGAAAAGGTTGTAAATTAAATTTTGTGAATAACCCCCAGTCAAGCTGATTATGAGATATCTACTTTGTTGCTCAGCTCTGAAGAGCCTGCCCCGCTCTGCGGGGAGCTGAATATGTGTCCTACGGAAAATACCTTTCATCTATCCTGATACCCGACTCCAGCAGAAGTCTCCTGTATTCCTCTTCAAATGACTTTTTACTGTGATGCTCCTGCTGATCCTTTACATACTCAATAAGCTTCCCCATATCATTATATGAACAGGTAAACGCCCCATATCCCTCAGCCCATCCTTTAAATGATGGAAACAGACCACTTTCTTTCATCCAGATTGATGTCGATACTTTTATCTCCCGGACAAAATCAGCCAGCGAAACTGATGGATGGACATCAGTCAGAATATGAAGATGGTTTTCAACACCATTAATACGGTACAGGTGACTGTTCTTGTTCTTAATTATTCCTGTAATGTACGCATAGAGATGATCAGTATTGTCTCTCTTTACTGCCGGCTGACTATCCTGTGTTCTGAACACAATGTGATAGAGAAGTTGGCGATAACTTGACATAGTTGTTGAATTTTTAGTTAATAATGCAGCTATAGCAACCAAAATTACAAAAAGCGATTATCAGCTCCAATACATTAAACCCCTTCAGGGTTTTATATCTTGTGGTGGCTCCTTACCCCCAGATTGACTGGGGGTTATTCATATCTGGTCGCCTGTCAGCGGCTCACACAGAATGCAAGAGAAATGTTGCTAATTCTCCGTCATAACTATGGGATTATACTTATATGCCGAATGACTCATTGCTCATCGCTCACCACTCATTTCTCACTACTCTCAACTTATACCATCATGCACCCCTTAGAATCATATCCACTGCCATAAATGGAGATCCCTCTCTCGTCAATCCTTCGTGAACCAGGATTGACTCATTCTTAAAAGACCCTCTACAATTTGTACATCTCTGAACCGGCCAGCAGGAAACACCCTAATCCGAAATCCTCAAAATTCGGGACATTATCATAGCCTACAGGCTGACTGTCGGAAGGCTGTTTTCCTGTTCCCTGTACATAGCCCAGAAATCCGTTGGGATGAACACAGTCTTCAACAAGAGACCTCCAGGATTTTTTAACAACAGGTTCATATCTTCCCCTGTCAAGTACCCCATTGTTTATTCCCCATGCAATGCCATATACGAACAAAGATGTCCCGGTCAGCTCTTTCCCCCCATAGTTTGAATCATCATGAAGGCTCACATTCCAGAAACCATCGTCTCTCTGACAAGCTACAAGAGCATCAACCATTTCCCGGTAAACAGTAAGAAATTCTGTTCTGTATGGGCTGTCTGCGGGTAAAAAATCAATCGTTCTCACTAACGCTGCCAGGACCCAGCCGTTGCCTCTTGACCAGTAACAATCCTGCCCGTTCGGTTCCTTATAAGGAGGATCGAAATCAGCATCCCGCCACCAAAGATGATCAGTGGTACTAAATAGACCCTCCGAACCATGCAACTGCTTGGTGTACAGATACATTTCATACATTCGGTTGAAATACTTATCATCCTTGTATATTGAACCCAGCCTTGCATAGACAGGCATGGCCATCTGAAGAGCATCGATCCAGTTCCAGTCATCGATCCTGTCGGTATAAAGCATATTGTCAATGCATGCTTTTATATCCCTTATTCTTTCGCTCTTTGTTTCATCCATCAGATACAGGTCTATGTATGTCTGGCCGCAACACTGGTTATCAGCATTCCTTGTCTGTATTCCGTCGCGCAGGCCCCATTTGTGAAACTCGCCCCAGGAGACGGCATAATTCAGATAATCAGGATCGGGTCTGATCTTATAAAGGGACATCAGGCCCTCATAATAAACACCGCGTGTCCATATATTGCTGGGACGCTCCCTGTCAGTGATTATTGTTCTACCCACGTCCTGCCATTTATCCATGAAATATCTGTTTGCCAGCACCATCTCATTCAAGGTCTGTTCTTTAGTGATCTCCCTCCTGACAACCGGCTTCCCAGTATACCCGATTAGCATCTCAACAAGGTTCTCTGCAGCTTTCCTGTTCATGAAGCTATCAGGAAGGCGGTCATGATCAATATATTCATTATAGATCCAGGGATCGCCTATAGCAAATACATAGCCTTTCCCGATCCTGGCTTCAGCAAGCAGCACCTTGTTCTTTTCAGTCAAAATAGCCCTGGCTTTGCCCGACAGTTTTATGTCCGCTACCTCTTTGATATAGATCTTGGATACATCTTTGAACAGTGGGTGATCTGACAGATTGGTGCAGGCACCCATCTCAAAATCCGTTCCTGTGACCGGGTGAAGCGTTACGTGGTTGAACCTCATCCCGAAATTCTTCATAAGCTTATTCAGGTTGGTGAATTCGCAATTCGGTCCGTCATTTGCAAAAACAGCAAGGACGCCTCCTTTCCTTACCCATCGTTTAATTGATTTTATGTCATCAGGAAGTAGATAGTTGGGATTTTTCGATTCGGTTATCGTATCGGGATCAACTATTATGTAAATATCAAGATCATCAAGCACAGACGCTGTAGGCTTTTCAACCGTCATTATCTTTGCCCCCCCCGATTCAAAAATCTCACCGAATCTCGAATAACCGCTCCACTCCTTATCACTCCACAGATAATGAAAGGGAAGTCCTGTATTTATGTCAGTTTCACGATTGAACCAGTTATCGAGGCCTACAAGCGGCTGGGCAGAAGAATTAGTCAAACCGGAGCATAGTATGAATAAAAGAATCAGCACAATAGAGTTAACAAGGGTCCCTGTATTTTTCATATCGAATATCTTTAATTTATCAAAGTTAGAAAACTCAGGCATTGATATTCGAAATCGGACTAAAATTCTGCTTTCTAAAGAGATTTAAATAATATGATCTGAAAAAATCTAACATCAAATTTTTTTATCTTGTACCCTTAATTTTATTCTTGAACCAAATATCATGAGGAAAGTTTTTTTCTTTTTCAACCTGTTCCTGATTACCCTTCTTTCAGTACAATCAGCCGATGCTAAATGGAAAAAACTGGCAAACAGGGATCTTAAAGACTGGATAAAGATCAATGGAACAGCATCATTTATCCTTGAAAAAGGAATAGTTACAGGCACAACAGTCCTGAATTCACCAAATTCATTCCTATGCACAAAAGAAAACTATGGGGATTTCATTCTTGAATTCGATACATGGATCGATCCGCAGCTTAATTCCGGTGTACAGTTCAGGAGCGAAAGCCTCCCTGAATACCAGAATGGCAGGGTGCATGGTTACCAGGTAGAGATCGATCCGTCTGACCGGGCCTGGTCAGGAGGTATATATGATGAAGCAAGACGCGGATGGCTTTATACCCTCGACAGGAACCCTGAGGGAAGAAAAGCATTCAAACCCGGTGAGTGGAACCATTACAGACTTGAAGCCATCGGTAATTCAATAAGGACATGGGTGAATGGAATACCCTGTGCAGATGTTGTTGACTATCTTACTCCTTCAGGATTCATTGCCCTCCAGGTTCATTCAATCGGAGAGGATAAAACAAAGGTTGGGCTGCAGGTTAAATGGAAAAACATCAGGATAGTAACTGAAAATCTCCCGAAATATATCACCCCGTATTCGGAGATCATTCCCCAGACCAGCTTCCTTGATAATACACTTACCGATAGAGAGAAAAAAGAAGGATGGAGACTTCTGTTTGACGGTGCAACTTCAAACGGCTGGATGAACGCAAGGACAAAAATTTTCCCGGCTTCAGGCTGGGAAATACGCGACGGCATCCTTTCAGTCAGCCCGGAAACAAAAACCCAGGGCGGCGGCGGGGATATTGTCACTATTGAAAAATTCATTGACTTTGAGCTGATTGTCGATTTCAGATATACACGGGGAGCCAACAGCGGTATTAAATATTTTGTTGATACTGAAAGCAATAACGGGTCGCTGGCATCAATAGGATGTGAATACCAGGTGCTTGACGACAGGAATCATCCTGATGCAAAAGCCGGTGTCGGAGGCAACCGGACACTTGCTGGTCTTTATGACCTTATTGCACCGCAGAATAAGAGGGATAACGGTATAGATATCTGGAACAGGGCTGCTATAGTTGTCAAAGGAAATAAAGTACAGCACTGGCTCAACGGCATGATGACTATGGAATACGATAGAGGTAACGATTCATGGAAAGAAATCGTGGCAAAAAGTAAATTCCTTAACTCTCCCGGATTTGGTGAGGTGAGGGAAGGCAGGATCCTTCTCCAGGATCATGGAGATAAAGTTTCATTCAGGAACATTAAAATCAGATCATTATGAAAAACATTGCACTGATTATTATCATCTTATCACCCTTTATTGCATTTTCGTGCAACAAGGATGGTAAATCTGAGCGCTTCGAACTGCTTACAACAAATATCTGGGTAACAGATTCGCTTC
>JAEAME010001659.1_pt1 | contig 14700 bp, 12 predicted proteins | sample 8958731 | NCBI WGS metagenome assembly JAEAME01 (sample SAMN16933194, study PRJNA681113) | bioreactor sludge metagenome | isolation source: anerobic bioreactor sludge (Control) | place: India:Bengaluru | collected 2018-10-24 | reverse complement strand
GTTCCATCCTGGGGCGGCATTACCGAAGAGGTATTTGGTAAATTGATGTCGGCCGGTACCGGCGTCGCTGATTTTGCCGATGTAAAGTACCTGTGGACGGTGGGGGAGCGCATCTTCAACCTGGAGCGGATGTTCAACGTCCGGGAAGGTTTTGGTATCCAGGATGATATGATGCCGGCGCGTTTTGCCACCGAGACACTCCCGGAGGGGCCGTCTAAAGGACAGGTCTTTGAAGCTGAAGAATTACGGCATGATTATTATCTGGCGCGGGGGTGGGATGTGCAAACCGGGGTTCCCACCGATGTTAAACTCAAAGAACTGGGCTTGGCATATACGATCAGGAAATAGACCATGAAGATCGAAGTATTATTCTTCGGGCGGGCCCGTGTCATCACGGGCACCGCCCGCAAAACCGTAAACATCAGTGATGGGGTGAAGTTGGCCGACCTTTTCCGGCTGCTGGACTGCCGTTATCAGGATCGCTTCAGCAGCGAATTTCCAGGCTTGAAAGGGTTGATGATCATGATCAACGGCCGCCACTTTCACACGGTCGGCGGCCCGGAAGCCCTGCTTTACGATAATGATACGGTGGCTATCATGCCGGCGGTGGTGGGGGGATAAATTTCCTCCCGTGCCTGACTACCGGGGTCGGCAGGTCCCGGCGGTAAACGGAAAATACTCCCGGTGCGGTCTCGATCACCCTGGTGTGGAAGCCCCGTTTATGGTACTTGAGGGCTTCTTTATTGGCAGCACTTTTGGAATTACACGTATGCTTGAGTAAGAAAAGATGGCCCTTGATCATTTTTTCTGCCGGGGCGCCGCCTGCCGCGGCCAATAGAGGTGCGTGCTTGCTGTGGATGTCCCGGTTTTGCCTGGCGAAAGCTCGCGCTTTTGTTGCTTGTTCCTCATCAAACATTACTTTGACCCTCCTCTGCACCACTCAGATAGTGACGGTATGTCTGTTATCCCTTTTCATAATGTCGCCTGCCCGGATATTTGTATTATAGTAAAATTGTAGATCACCCGCTTTCCTTTCTCGCTGCCCGGTAGTGGATTCCGGTTGACAAACCAGTTACAAATATATAGAATGCCGTACAGCAATGGTCGTATAGGACTGGACTTGTTTTGCAGGCAGCCGATTGGCCCGGACGGAATGCTGGAGGAATCCTCCGGGATCGGTAATGACCGGATTGCGGCCGCCTGAGTATAATTAATTACATACACGAGCGCCCCAAAATATCGGCATAACGCACCTTTCGTCTATTAACTGGGACATAATTTATCCGGGCTTATGCTAAATAGACGAACCGGATATCAGTAAACGGGATAAGTGGGCTGGAGTAACACTTATTACCTTGATGAATGTTTAGGAGGGAGTTGTACGATGGCGGAAATCAAGCGTCCTGATGATAATCGTGGTATGCCCGGGCCGGGGCCGGGTGGGCCTCCCGGCGGTCCTGGTGGGATGGGTGGTCCTCCAGGCGGGCCTGGTAGACCCGGTGGACCTCCAGGTGGTCCTGGTGGACCGGGTGGACCTGGCGGCCCTCCTGGTTTTCCTCCCATGCCTTCCTTTCCGGAGGTGGCTGGCGGCTATAACGGAAAATTGTTACGGGTCAATCTCACAGCCGGTACCACCACCACGGAAAAGCTGAGCTACGAGTTTTGCCGTAAATATATGGGTGGGGCCGGGTTTGTTACTTATTTCCTGTGGAAAGAACTGAAAGCCGGCATCGATCCCCTGGGCCCGGAAAATAAACTTATCTTTGCCCTGGGCCCGGTATCCGGTTTGCAGCTGCCCGGGGCCGCCCGGTTCTGCATCGGAGCTAAATCTCCGCTTACGGGCACGATCGCTAAATCTGAGACCGGCGGGTATTTTATGGCCGAACTCAAGCGGGCGGGGTTCGATGCGGTTATCATCGAGGGAAAAGCAGATAAGCCGGTTTATCTCTGGATCCAGGATGGAGAAGCGGTGATCAAGGATGCCGCCCATATCTGGGGCAAGGAAACCAGGGAAACCCGGGATATGATCAGGGCAGAATTGGGTGACGACCATATCCAGGTCGCCTCGATCGGGATCGGCGGCGAAAACATGGTCCGGTATGCTTGTATCATGGGCAGTTTGTACGATGCCGCCGGCCGGGGCGGCACCGGGGCGGTGATGGGTTCTAAAAATCTGAAAGCGATTGCCGCCCGGGGACACCATCAGCCGGCCGTCGCCAACGAAGAAGCGATCAGGGCAATCCGGCAGCAGATGATGGCTCGGCCCTCCCCCATGTCGGAACTGGGGACGGGCGGCCCGGACATGGTCATGGGTATGAACTCGGGTAACCTGCCCGTGCGCAATTTCCGTGACGGTTTGTTTCCTGACGTGGCGAAGATCCATGCCGGAGTCATTAAGGATACCGTTCGGGTCAAGATGGAAGGCTGTTATGCCTGCCCGGTACGCTGTAAGAAAGTCGTTAAGTTCGAAGAGCCGTATCCGTGCGATCCGGAATACGGCGGGCCGGAATATGAGACACTGGCGTCCTTAGGCTCCAACTGCGGGGTAAATGACCTGAAGGCCATCTGCAAGGGCAACGAACGTTGTAATGCTTATTCCGTAGACACCATCTCCGCCGGGGCGACCATTGCTTTTGCCATGGAATGTTTCGAGAAAGGACTGATTACCAAGAAGGATACCAATGGCATCGAACTGAAATTCGGCAACGCCGAAGCCATGCTGCAGGCGATCGAGCTGATCGCCCGGCGGGAAGATTTCGGCGGGCTGCTGGCGGAAGGGACGAAGCGGATGTCTGAAACTATTGGGAAAGGTTCGGCAGACTTTGCCATGCACAGCAAAGGCCTGGAGCCTGGCATGCACGATCCCCGGGCGAAGCAGTTACCGGGACTCGGCTTCGGGTACACTCTCAATCCGCACGGAGCTGACCACTGCTTCAGCATGGGTGGCGGTACCAGCCCTATGGGGCTGGACCAGATGCACCAGTATGGTATCCTGCAGCCGGTCCCGGATGATTACGGGCCAAGCCGGATGGCGGTCTATAAACTGACGCACAGTTTGGGTGCGATGAAAGACTGTTTGGCCACTTGCCTGTTCGCCTCTCCCAATGATACCGGTACCATCGAACTGATAAAAGCCGTTACCGGATGGGATACCGGGAGCGTAGAATTGATCAAGATCGGCGAACGGGTGCTGACCCTGATGCGCTTGTTCAACGTCCGGGAAGGTTTCACGGCCGCCGATGATGTCTTACCGCCACGCTTCTACGGGCCGAAGACCGACGGGCCGTTAGCCGATAAAGCGAAGGCCGTTGATAAAGAAAAGATGGATAAAGCCCGGGGCTATTATTACTTTTACATGGGTTGGGACGCCAACGGCGTGCCCACACCTGAAAAAGTGGCCGAACTGGGGATCGAATAGCAGGCGCATTATTAATTACGGCAGGAGAGGTTGTACGGGCAACAATCTTTCCTGTCTGGTTGTCCGGCGGGTGTTTACGGAACTGGGACAATGAGTGAGGTTTATTAAAGTATGCAGTGCAAGGGAGGGTATCATGTCACTGGCTGGAGGCTACACAGGTACAATATTAAGGGTTGACCTCAGTACCGGGAAAATCACCTCGGACGATCCGGGGGAGGATACTTACCGCCGGTTCCTCGGCGGCAACGGACTGGGCTCGAAATACCTCTACGATGAAATTCGTAAGGGCATCGCCTGGTCTGATCCGGAGAACCTGATCATGTTCATGGGTGGGCCACTGTCCGCCACCCGGGTCAGCGGTTCCGGCACCTTCTCACTGGTCACCAAGGGCCCGATGACTAACATGGCCGGACTATCGCAGGCCAACGGCTTTTTCGGGGCTTTTCTTAAGTTCGCCGGGTTCGACGGCCTCATCGTAAAAGGAAAAGCCGCGCACTTGTCTTATCTATATCTCCATGACAATATTGCGGAGATTCGTGATGCCCGGCACCTGGCGGGGAAAGATTCCTGGGAAACTGAAGATGCTATTAAACAGGAGATCGGCAAGCAGTGCAGTGTCTACAGCATCGGCCCGGCGGGGGAGCACCAGGTCCGCTTTGCCGCTGCGATTGGCGACCATGGCCATGCCGCAGGACATAACGGTACTGGGGCGGTGATGGGGTCGAAAAACCTGAAAGCGGTCGTGGCCGAACGCGGTAAAGGTACGGTGAAGGTCGCCCACCCGGAACTGCTGGCGGAAAAAGCCACCGCCCTGGTGGAAAATGCCATCAAGCTGGACCCCATGCTGGAAAAATGGGGCACCGCTTTTATTTTTCCGCGTATTTATCGGGGTGGAGCGTTGCCGGTGAAAAATTATACCACCAATATTTTCCCCGAGCCGGAGCGCTTCGGCGGGGATGTTATCCGTACTAAATTCAAAGTGACCACCACCACCTGCTGGGCTTGCCGCATAAGCCACTGCCGGATGACGGAAGTGACTGAAGGCCCGTATAAAGGGTTTGTGGGCGAAGAACCGGAATACGAAGGCCTGGCAGCGATGAGCTCGGTCATCGGCCAGGAAGACCCCGGGGCGGCCATCATGCTGGCCAACCAGGTCGACCGCCTGGGCATGGATATCAACGAGAGCGGCTACCTGATCGGCTGGATCATGGAATGTTACGAGAAGGGGCTCCTCAAGGCCAGCGACCTGGACGGGATAGAGATGAAATGGGGTGATGCCGAAGCTACCCTCAAGATGTTAAAGAAGATCGCCCACCGCGAAGGCTGCGGGGCTTTGTTTGGGGAGGGCGTCAAACGGGCGGCGGAGAAGGTGGGGGGCGCAGCCCTGGATTGTGCCATTTTCACTAAAAAAGGGGCCACCCCGCGCGGGCACGACCACCGCGCCCGCTGGTCGGAACTTATCGATACTTGTTTATCCAATACCGGTACTGTAGAGCTCAGCGGCGGCTTCCCGCACCCGGAACAGGTCGGGCTGACGCCCCTGCCGATGCAGGACCAGTTCAACGCCGTGGCTGTGGCGGTGATGAATGCCAAATTGAACGGCCGCCGGCAGTTCGAAGATTCCCTGGGCATCTGTTTCCTCGGTGCCCAGGACCTGCAGCTGCTGGTCGATGCGTTAAATGCCGCGACCGGTTGGGATTTCGATATCCGGGAAGCCCTCGATGTGGGCTTGCGTACCATCAACCAGCTCCGGGTGTTCAACTTCCGGCACGGCCTGCATAAGGAACTGGAAGCACCTTCCATCCGCTACGGTTCGGTCCCGGTGGACGGGCCGGCGCAGGGGAAAAATATCATGCCCCACTGGGAAGAGTTGCGCCGCCAGTATTATGCCCAGATGGGCTGGGACCCGGAAACGGGCAAACCAGCCCGGGAAACCCTGGAAAAATACAGCCTGGGACATACCGTAGCCGAACTGATATCTTGACCCCCGTTTTTATCTGTAAATATCTCCCTGTGAGCGTAAAGCCTCACCCGGGGTATTTTCCCGTTTAGCTTTTGCCTGCTTGCAGTAGCCGTTTCGCCACGCGGGTATGTGACAAAAACGTCTGCTGCCGATTGACACCAGTCCCGGGTAAAACTAGAATGAGTGCCAGATTCCGGGTTCAATAAATGCAAATAAAGCCCAAGGAGCGTGTTGATATGGTTGAGGCCAGGAAGATGACGAAGGAAGACCAGCAGTTAAAAGATGCCATTGAGAAAAAGCACGGTAAGAGCGTCGAGGAACTGCGTCAGGAGCGGGAAAAACGGCTCTGGGACGCTTTGCAGTTGAAGGTGCCGGACCGGGTGCCTGTGATCTTCGGAGGGACTTTTTTCGCCTGCAAATTAGCCGGGATACCGTACTCCGCGGCTTATTACGATACCGCTGCCTGGAAGATGGCTTTTAAGAAGATGATCGTGGAGATGGACCCCGACTCCTACGGCTGGGAGCCGCGGGAATCTGGAGTCGCCCTGGAAGCCCTGGCCTCGAACTACACCCGCTGGCCGGGCGGTACCCTCCCCCCCGATGTCCCCTTCCAGATCGCCGAGAAAGAATACATGAAGGAAGACGAGTACGATATCTTCCTCACCGACCCTTCCGACTACATGATCCGCTACCTGCTGCCCCGGGTGTACGCCTCCCTGCAGCCGCTGGCGAAACTGCCGCCCCTGATGGGTTTCGGGGCCAACGTCGAACCGATCGCCCGCATGCTGGCCTCGCCGGAATTCGTGCCGGTCGTCAAAGCCATGCAGAAAGCCGGCAAGGCGGAAGCCAAACGCGAAAAAACCATCAGCACCATGATCCAGGAGATGTCCGGCCTGGGCTTTGCCGAACCCTTCCCCGCCCGCGGCGGCATCATGCCCCCCTTCTCCGGTTTCTCCAATACCTTCCGCACCTTTAACGGCGTCGTGAAAGACATGTACCGCCGCCCGGAAAAACTCAAGGCCGCCCTGCAGTTGATGCTCGATTTCCGCATCGCCCGCGCCACGCCCGCCGTCAAACAAAAAGGCCGTCCTGCGATCGGCAGTTCCGGCGAAGCGCACCGCGTTTCCGATGAATTTTTCTCCAATAAGCAGTTCGAGGAATTCGTCTGGCCGTATTGGAAACAGGCCATGGCCAAGACTTTCGAATTAGGCTATGACATCATATCCATGTTCTTCGAAGGCCGGCGGGATAATCAGCTGCATTATTTCACCCAGTATCCCAGGGGTAGTATGTTGATCCGCTTTGCCGAATCCGATATCTTCCGCGCCAAGGAGATGCTGGGCGACAGGGCCTGCATCATGGGCAACGTGCCAATCGCCATGCTCCAGGTAGCCTCCCCTTCGGCCGTCGAAGAATACTGCAAGAAACTCATCGAGAAGGTGGGCAAGAACGGCGGCTTCATCCTGCGCTGCTCGACCGATTTCACCCAGGATGCCAGGCCCGAAAACGTCAAGGCGATGATTAATTCAGTGGAGAAGTACGGCAGATATTATTAACGATAATTCGAAATACTAGGCACCCCTCACTCTGACTCTCTCCCACAAGGGGCGAGAGAACCAACAATCTTGGTTGGCCCTAAATCCGGTAATCTTGTAGGGGATGGTCACAGACCATCCCGCCCTATCGCTGGATTATCGGGTTGCCTCACTCATAGTCAATATGCCCGGACTTGAAGCGGGTGGGTCCGCGACCCACCCCTACACACCCCTCTCTCTCCCGCAAAAGGCCAGATGACTAACAATCTTGGTTGGCCCAAAATCCGGGCATCTTGTAGGGGATGGTCTGTGACCATCCCGCCCTATCGCTGGATTATCGGGTTGCCTCACTCATGATTAATATGCCAGGACTTGAAGCGGGTGGGTCCGTGATTCATCCCTACACACCCCTCTCTCTCCCGCAAGGGGCGAGATGACTGACAATCTTGGTTGGTCCTAAATCCGGTAATCTTGTAGGGGATAGTCTGTGACCATCCCGCCCTATCGCTGGATTATCGGGTTGCCTCACTCATGATTAATATGCCCGGACTTGAAGCGAGTGGGTCCGCGACCCACCCCTACGGAACTCTCCTCTTGTCAAGCAGTTATAATACCTGGGTCGCTTCTTTGGGCTTGGGTACTTTCACCACCAGCACGCGGAATATCTGGCTGCCCTGGTTGTACCAGCAGTGGACCACCTTCGCCGGGCTCTTGACCAGGTGGTCCGGCCCGACTTCCTGTTTCTCATTTCCTATCTCCACGGTGCCGGTACCCTCGAGCACATAAAAGAAGACGTCCACGGGGGTGATGTGCCGCCTCAATTTTTCACCCGGCTGGAGCGTGATCAGGTTTACCAGGGCATTATCGGTATCGTATAGTTTGCTGACATGTACTTTGTGCGGGTTGTCGATGGGCGGAGCGGTTTTCGCATTTATGATTTCCATTTCTGTACTCCTCGGGTTACTTCTCCCAGGTTTGCATGACTTCGTATTCGTTACGCCACTTGATCTCAAACGGCAGTTTCCCCTGCCATTTCTCATTCATTTCGGCCAGGGTGGCGGCTACTTCCGGGCTTTTCACAAAACCGGCCATCGCCGCCTGGTCTTCGAACTCGAAAATCGTGAGGTATCCTTTTTGCCCGTTGCTGCTGGTTTGTACCCGGCAGCGGGTCGCTTTCTTCAGTCCGGGGTATTTCATGGCCATGGGAATATGGACCTGGAAATACCATTCGTTGAATTCGGTTTCTTTTTCCGCATTACATTCCTGGGAAATGACCACGATCGCTTTCTTTTCTGACACGGCTGCCTCTCCTGTGTATGGTTTCTGCTGCTTTAAGCATAATGGTTAAATTCGGTCATCCCGGTACCCGGACATGTTGCCCGGGTACCGGGAGTTCAGTCTACCCGCCGAGGATCGCTTTCATATCTGCCTCCGGCGTGGAGATGGGTTTGATATCGAATTTCTCCACCAGGACCTTCAACACGTTCGGCGAGATGAACGCCGGCAGCGAAGGCCCCAGGTAGATATTCTTGATCCCCAGGGAGAGCAGGGTCAACAGGATGGCCACCGCTTTCTGTTCGTACCAGGAGAGGACCAGCGTCAGCGGCAGCTCGTTCACGCCGCACTTGAAAGCCCCCGCCAGGGCGACCGCCACCTGGATGGCGGAATAGGCATCGTTGCACTGGCCCATGTCCAGCAAGCGAGGCAGGCCGCCGAGTTCGCCGATGTTCAGGTCGTTGAAGCGGTACTTGCCGCAGGCCAGGGTCAGGACCAGGGTATCGGCGGGGGTTTTCTTCACGAACTCGGTATAGTAGTTGCGGCCGGGTTTGGCCCCGTCGCACCCGCCCACCAGGAAGATGTGCTTGAGGGCGCCCGATTTCACGGCGTCGATCACGGTATCGGCGGCGCCCATGACCGCGTTCCGGGCAAAGCCGGTGGTCACTTCGGTCCCGCCGTTGATGCCGGTGAACTGCTTGTCCTCCGCCCACCCCTTTAACTCCAGTGCTTTCTGGATGATGGGCGTGAAATCCTTCTTCCCGTTCTTTTCCGGGATGTGCTTCACGCCGGGATATCCCACCACCGAAGTCGTAAAGATGTTGTTTATATAAGTGTCCCGCGGCATCATGATGCAGTTGGTGGTGTAGAGGACCGGCGCCGGCAGGTTGGCAAATTCCTTCTGCTGGTTCTGCCAGGCGGTGCCGTAATTGCCCTTGAGATGAGCGTATTTTTTCAGTTCGGGATAGGCATGGGCGGGCAGCATTTCGCCGTGGGTGTAGATGTTGATGCCTTTCCCTTTCGTCTGTTCCAGCAGTTCTTTCAGGTCCAGCAGATCGTGGCCGGTAACCACGATGAAAGGCCCTTTTTCTACCTTCAGGCTGACTTTGGTGGGCACGGGATGCCCGTAAGCCGAGGTATTGGCTTCGTCGAGCAGCGCCATGCATTTCAGGTTGGCCTGGCCGAATTCCATGATCAGGGACAACCATTCCTCGACACTGTGTTCCTCGCCCACCGCCTGCAGCCCCTTGTAGAACCAGCCGGATACCTCCGGGTTGTCCTTGCCCAGGACATGGGCATGCAGGGCGTAGGCCGCCATCCCTTTGAGTCCGAAAATAAGGGATGATCGGAGAGAAACGATATCGGTATCACCGTGGAATAAAGCCTCGGTATCGTAATCTTCGGCCCCGTTGAGTTTCGCTTTTTCTTTCGCTACGGCCTCCCGGTACTCGTCGATGCGGGCAGGGTCGAAGTCCACATTGGTCAGGGTGGCGAAAAGTGCTTCCATGACCAGGACATCGGTCTTAACCCCGGGGGATTTGCCCCTGGCGGCCCGGGCCAGGCCGATCAGGGCGGCCACTAACTGGTCTTGCTTATGGGCGACTTCCGGTTTCTTGCTGCAGACTCCGATCTTGGTACAACCGGTGCCGCCGGCGGTTTGTTCACATTGAAAACATAACATCTCGGCCATGTATATCCCTCCATTAATTCTCTTCGTTTTTTGGTTATTTACTAGTAATATAATAGAATGAATTAATAGAAGCGGTAACATACGTTACGAAAATTACGGAGGGCCGAAAAATGTACCGGGAATGGCTGTCGTCACTGCGGGAGTCGCCTCTGTTCAAAGGCATCGAGGATGAAGCCCTGGATAAAATGTTGAACTGTTTGCAGCCGATGGTCCGGCAGTATAAACAGCGGGAAATAGTCGCCCTGCACGGACAGCCCTTCCAGGGGATCGGCATCATCGCCAGCGGTAAAGTGTCGTTGAATAAGGAAACAGTGTCCGGCAACCGCATCATCCTGAATCTGCTGGATGCCGGCGATATCTTCGGCGAGATGGTGGCTTTTTCCGATACCAGGGTGTGGCCGGTGACGGTGATCGCCCAGGATGATGCCGCTTTATTGTTCCTCCCTCCGGGCAAAGTGCTGGGCAACTGTGCCAACATCTGCGCCTCGCACAGCACCCTTATCATGAATACCCTGAAGATACTCTCCAACCGGGCCCTGATGTTGAACCAGCGGATCGAGCATTTGTCCGCCCGCAGCATCCGGGGTAAAGTCAGCCGCTATCTGGTGGACCTGTACCGTCAAACGTGTAATACCAGCATCACTATCCCCATGAAACGGCACGAGTTGGCCGACTATCTTAACGTGCCCCGGCCGTCATTATCCCGGGAACTGGCAGGCCTGCGCGAGTCTGGATTGATCAAATTCGACGGGGCTGAAATAGAACTGAAGAAGCCGGCGGCATTGGAATCGTATCTCGAATAGAGAAGCAAATCCGAAATACAAATATCGAAGCTCCCCTCACTCTGACTCTCTCCCACAGAGGGGCGAGAGGACTAACAACCATGGTTAACCTCTTCTCCCTTTGATGGGAGAAGGTTGGGATGAGGGTCAGGTAATTGATATTCTCACTGAAGGGGTGAGGTAACCACTCAGAGGAACCCCGCTCATCCTGAGCTAGTCGAAGGATCGGGGTTCCGTAGGAGTCTCCTGGCATGGATAATACTCATCACGGGAGATTCCGACACTCCTATGAAGACGTAAAGAGTATCGGCAGGCTCGGGATGACATGACTCAAGTGGGTAGTGGCAGCTACAGCCGTTTTTTCATCCAGCGGCCGGACCAGAAATAAGCGATAAACGCCGCGGCCGCCGCGGCCCCACTGATGATCATCGCCCAGCGTATACCATAGATGCCCAGCCCGGTGTGCTGTGATAACCAGAAAGCTAATGGCAGCTGCACCGCCCACATGGTGACGATACTCACGATCATATTCGGCAGGGTATCGCCCGCCCCGGCGATGCAGTTTTGCAGTATCATCCCGAAACTGGAGATCAGGTAGCCCGCTGCCGCGATGCGCAGGAAGGCCGCGCCGAGGGAGATCAGGCCGGTTTCAGTGGAAAAGATGCCGATGATGCTTTCTGCCCAGATCAGGACGGCGGCGGCACAAACTGCCATGAAGATCTCTACCATGACCACGGCCAGCCAGGCGCTGCGCTTCGCCCGCTCCGGCTGGTTCGCTCCCAGGTTCTGGCCGACGAGGACGCCGGCTCCGGTGCCGAGCCCCATCCCGGGTACGAAGAGGAACATCTCCACGCGTCCGGCCAGGCTGTGGGCGGCGACGGACAGGGTCCCGAAGGGGATGATGAGCCGCATCAGCAGCATGCCGCCGAAAGAGCTTTGCAGGTTCATCGCCACCGCGGGGATGGCGATCCGGAAGATACGCCAGATAATACCGGGGACAACTCTTAAGTCCCGTATCGCGAGATGTATCCGGGTGCGTCCTTTAAACATGACCCAGATCATGGCGGCGGCCCCCAGGACCTGGGCCAGCACATTACTCAGGGCTGCCCCGCTGACACCCATCCGGGGAAATAGCCAGAGTCCGAGTACCAGGAAAGGGCAGAGGGCGATATGGATGACGCGGATCACTGCTTCCACGATCATCGGCGTGACTGTATCGCCGGAAGCCTGGACGGAATACAAGCCCATCAGCATCAACTCGCTGGCGATCCACCCGGCCAGCATCAATCTCAGGTAGGCGGTGCCCTCGGCCACTACCCCGGCACTGGTGCCGAACAGGCCCAGTAGCCTCTCTGCCAGGGGAATGCCGGCGAGGGTGATCACGGCCCCGATACAGACGCCGAGCAGCAGGGCCTGGCCGGCCACGCAGGCCGCTTCACGCGGGTCGCCGGCCCCGACATAGCGGGCGATCATCGCCCGCACCCCGGTGAGGATGCCCATATCCAGTGAAAAGATCATCATCACCACCACATTCGCCAGCCCTACACCGGCGATGGCGTCGGAACCCAACCGGCCGATCCAGACCATGTCGATCAGCTGGCCGGCTACCCACAACCCTTCCATGAGCACCATCGGCCACGACAACAACAGCAGATTGCCGGTGACGGAGCCTCTGGTCCAGTCTCGCTGGCGGAGGCCGGTTTTTTGTGCCTGGCTGGTGGTTGCTTGCGACATTTCGTATCCTTAGCCAACAGGTGGGTTAATGGTAGCAGATGGCAGTAAAAATAGAAAATAGGGCAAGGAAAACCAAAAATCCGGTTAAGGGTAAAATGCCCGGCTGATTTTGGTGAATCACGTAAAAAACGATTGGTACAGACCGGGTGCATTGGTAACAAAATGTACCGGAGACATCGGTAACATGTAAGGTATCGCAGGTTGTTCTGCTGGCAAGTCCGCTCATACTGAGCCTGTCGAAGTATGGCGGACTTGTCATGTCCAATCAATCCCCGCCCGGCAGATGCACGGTAAAGGTACTGCCTTTGCCTGGCTTGCTCTCCACGGTGATGCGGCCGCCGTGGAGTTCGGCGATGCGCCGGCAGATGGCCAACCCCAGCCCCGCCCCGCCGTCATTCTCCTTCTCCTCCTGCTCCACCCGGTAGAAGCGTTCGAAGATATGGGGGAGGTGCTGGGGGGCGATGCCGATGCCGGTATCGCTGACCGCCGCCAGGTAGAAGCCGTCCTGCTGCGACAGGGACAGCATGACGCTGCCCCCGGCCGGGGTGTAGCGTACGGCGTTGCCAGCCAGGTTCAGGAAGCACTCCCGCAGCCGGGTCTGGTCGCCCCGGATGCGACAATTACCTGTTGCTTCGTCGATGTTGGACCGGAAATTAAGGCCTTTCTCCTCGCACAGGGCTTCCGTATCCCAGCCGATCTCGGTCATCAGGGCTTTCAGGTCGATCTCTTCCATGATTAGCTCGTTGCGGTGTTCCGAGCGGGCCAGGAAGAGCAGCAGTTCCGCCACTGCGGCTACGTGGGTGATCTCGCGGTTGACTGTTTCCAGCGCCCGCTGGTAGGCTTCGTCGCCGGGCTCTTTTTTTAGTGCCCGGGTCGCTTCCGACTGCATCACCGCCAGGGGGGTGCGCAGTTCGTGGGAGAGGTCGGAAGCCACCTTTCGTTCGGTATTGACGGCTGTTTCCAAACGGTCGAACATCCGGTTGAGGTTGGCGGACAGTTCCCCGAATTCATCTCCGCTTTCCACTTTCAGGCGGCGCCCCATTTGCCGGCCGTCGATGTCCCGGGCAGTCCGGTTGATACTGTATAATGGCCGCAGCAGCCACCAGATGATAAAGAAACCCAGTACGGCCGCCAGGGCTAGGGTCAGGCCGGCGGTGATGAGGAAGGTTTTGCGATATTCCTCCAGCATCATTTCCCGGGCTGTTATCGTCTGGCTGACCTGCAGTATTTCAAAAGCGTCTTTTTGGTCCACTGCGGGATACAGATACAGCCATATTTCATTGGCATCATCCATATCCGGAGTTATGAATAGCCTGGCATCCAGGGGCAGCACTCCTTCCGTGGTATCGAATTCAATCGTCGCATTTTCGGCAGCCAGTTTTACCAGTTCACCAGAATGATAACCCCGGATGCTGGTGATTCCCTGGGGGCGTCCTTCCTGCTGCAGTACGTCTGAAAAATCTCCCACGATGATGTCATCATCTGTTCGCTCGACCTGTACTGTGCGCATACTCCAGGGAGATACCGTTTTCAGAGATAAACCACGGGACATCAGGATATAACCGATGCTTCCCGAGAACACAACCAGTACAGCGACGATCAAAACATACCACAGGGTGATCCTGATCTTTATGCTGCGCAAGAATTTCATATGAATTTTCCCCTCTGTCTACCTACCCCCGGTTAACCCCTTCTCCCTCGGATAGGAGAAAGCCTCCTACCCCCGGTTAGCTCCTTCTCCATTGATGGGAGAAGGCCGGGATGAGGGTGCTTAATCATCCAACGCCTCTTTGATCTTTACAATAACGCCGTCCGGATTATTCTTAACTTCGCTGTTCCAGAATCTCAGGACACGAAAACCTTGCGATTCCAACCACAAGGTTCTCTCCTGGTCTTTTTCCAACGTGGCTGGCTCTGTATGCTGGCTGCCATCTATCTCAACCACCAGCATTTTTTCGAAACACACAAAATCCAGGTAATAAATCCCTAATGGTTGCTGCCGGCGAAACTTAGCCCCATTGATCTATCTGTTTCGTAACAGCGACCACATGATATGTTCGGTTTCCGTCTCGGCTTGTCTTAACTGTTTGGCTAAACCGGACTGCAGGGATTTATCCATATTGTTTTCCCCTCACTCTAACTCTCTCCCACAGAGGGGCGAGAGAACTAGAAATCAAGGTTGCTCCACTATTCAAAATCACTGCCTCTTTCCCGCATTATAGCTAAACCCACAATCTCAAGGTTAGCACCGAGGCTGTCCGAAAATTCGCGAAAGAGGAGGCAGGGGAGTAGAATAGGGGGCA
>JAEAME010001658.1_pt1 | contig 14706 bp, 7 predicted proteins | sample 8958731 | NCBI WGS metagenome assembly JAEAME01 (sample SAMN16933194, study PRJNA681113) | bioreactor sludge metagenome | isolation source: anerobic bioreactor sludge (Control) | place: India:Bengaluru | collected 2018-10-24 | reverse complement strand
GTGTGTCCATTGAAAACCGAACAAAGAAGCAAAGAAATATTAGTAGAAATGAAACCCAAGAAATCAATTGTACGAAACTTGAACCATTGGAGGTTCAAGCCCTCGGTCTATTAGTATCGGTCAGCTGAGCGCGTTACCGCGCTTACACCTCCGACCTATCAAACTTGTAGTCTGCAAGTGACCTTACCTAGTCAAGCTAGGAGGGATATCTCATCTTGAGGTGTGTTTCACGCTTAGATGCCTTCAGCGTTTATCACAACCGCACGCGGCTACCCAGCTATGCTCCTGGCGGAACAACTGGTGCACCGGAGGTGCGTCCGACCCGGTCCTTTCGTACTAAGGTCAGCTCCTCTCAAATATCCAACGCCCACGACAGATAGGGACCGAACTGTCTCACGACGTTCTGAACCCAGCTCGCGTACCACTTTAATCGGCGGACAGCCGAACCCTTGGGACCTCCTACAGCCCCAGGATGTGATGAGCCGACATCGAGGTGCCAAACCTCCCCGTCGCTGTGGACGCTTGGGGGAGATCAGCCTGTTATCCCCAGGGTAGCTTTTATCCGTTAAGCGATGGCATTTCCACTCACTACCACCTGATCACTAACTCCGACTTTCGTCTCTGCTCGACTTGTAGGTCTTGCAGTCAAGTTGGCTTATATGTTTATACTCAATGCGCGATTTCCGACCGCGCTGAGCCAACCTTTGAACGCCTCCGTTACTCTTTTGGAGGCGACCGCCCCAGTCAAACTGCCCATCTGACATTGTCCCCCTCCCGGATTACGGGAGCAGGTTAGAAATCAAATTCACCAAGAGTGGTATCCCAAGGTTGACTCCGCGATGCCTGACGACACCGTTTCCCAGTCTCCCACCTATCCTGTACATAGTAAATCTGATTTCAGTATCAAACTACAGTAAAGCTCCATGGGGTCTTTCCGTCTAGTCGCGGGTAACCAGCATCTTCACTGGTACTACAATTTCACCGGGCTGGTTGTCGAGACAGTGCCCAAATCGTTACGCCATTCGTGCGGGTCAGAACTTACCTGACAAGGAATTTCGCTACCTTAGGACCGTTATAGTTACGGCCGCCGTTTACCGGGGCTTAAGTTCTCACCTTCGCTTGCGCTGAGCGTTCCCCTTGACCTTCCGGCACCGGGCAGGCGTCAGCCCCTATACATCACCTTACGGTTTTGCAGAGACCTGTGTTTTTGTTAAACAGTCGCTTGGGCCTTTTCACTGCGGCCCCCTTGCGGGGGCACCCCTTTTCCCGAAGTTACGGGGTTAATATGCCGAGTTCCTTAACAACCCTTCTCCCGTCGGCCTTAGGATTCTCTCCTCATCTACCTGTGTCGGTTTACGGTACGGGCGCGTTATACATACATATACCTTTTCTCGCCGCCGGCTTTGTTCACTTCCCTACTTGAATTTCGGTCCCTTTCGCCCGGCTCGACCAACGGCCGGGTTGAACTCCACCTTCGTGTCAGTATATTTAAGTATCTCGCGGCCACGGAATCTCCACCGTGTGTGCATCGACTACGCCTCGCGGCCTCGCCTTAGCTCCCGGCTAACCCGGGGAGGACGAACCTACCCCCGGAAACCTTAGATATTCGGCCATTACGATTCTCACGCAATTCTCGCTACTCATTCCGGCATTCTCACTTCTCTGACGTCCACGGCTCCTTACGGTACCGCTTCACCCATCAGAGAACGCTCCCCTACCCAGTACATGACTGCCTAAGCTTCGGTTATACGCTTAGCCCCGCTGAATTTTCGGCGCAACATCACTCGACCAGTGAGCTATTACGCACTCTTTCAATGAGTGGCTGCTTCTAAGCCAACGTCCTGGTTGTCTTAGCATTGTCACATCCTTTGCCACTTAGCGTATATTTGGGACCTTAGCTGTAGGTCTGGGCTTTTTCCCTTTTGACCGTGAGACTTATCTCACACAGTCTGACTCCCGTACTTATTTATCCGGCATTCGAAGTTTGATAGGGGTCGGTAACCTCTCGGTCCCTAACCCAGTCAGTGCTCTACCTCCGGTAAAATTATACGAGGCTAGCCCTAAAGCTATTTCGGGGAGAACCAGCTATCTCCGGGTTCGATTGGAATTTCTCCGCTATCCACAAGTCATCCGCCAACTTTTCAACGGGGGTCGGTACGATCCTCCATAGAGTTTTACCTCTACTTCAATCTGCTCATGGATAGGTCACCCGGTTTCGGGTCTTATACATGCAACTTAACGTGCTGTTCACACTCGGTTTCCCTGCGGCTCCGCCACTGAATGGCTTAACCTCGCTGCATACATAAACTCGCCGGACCGTTCTACAAAAAGTACCACATCACACTTAAACGTGCTATGTGTGTTTGTAAGCATAAGGTTTCAGGTTCTATTTCACTCCCCTTCCGGGGTTCTTTTCACCTTTCCTTCACAGTACTGCTACACTATCGGTCATCAGGTAGTATTTAGGCTTGGAGGGTGGTCCCCCCGCTTTCCCATCGGATTTCTCGTGTCTGATGGTACTCCGGATACCGCTCACTGTCTCGCCGTTTCGTCTACAGGACTCTCACCTACTCTGGTCAGCTTTCCCACACTGTTCGACTACAGCTAAACATGTTAAACGCGGTCCTTACCCCGACCCCATTGCTGGAGCCGGTTTGGCCTTTTCCGCTTTCGCTCGCCACTACTAGCGGAATCTCGGTTGATTTCTCTTCCTCCGGGTACTTGGATGTTTCGGTTCCCCGGGTTCCCTACGTAAGACTATTGATTCATCTTACGTTTCACGGCTCTTCGCCGTGAGTGTTCCCACATTCGGAAATCTGCGGATATATCGCTCATTTGCAGCTCCCCGCAGCTTATCGCAGCTTGTCACGTCCTTCGTCGGCTCCTGATGCCAAGGCATTCACCTTACGCTCTTTTTCGCTTGAACTTCCTTTAGTAGTAATACACTTTTGTAGTGTGTATCACCTTGGTTCTCGTTTCTTAATTTTGAATTGCTTGAGTTTCAACAAATAATCGGGATCATATTCGCGTGAAAGGTTTTACCCTTTACACGTTAATTTAATCTCATTTCACTTCCGTGAAATTGTTTCTTTTTACCCTTAATTGGAAAGACCTATTTTAATTATCTTAAAATCTGTCCTCATTATCTGTTCGTTTCTACTCATTTTCTTACTCTTTATTCGGTTGTCAATGAACGCACTGCGGCGACTCGCCGCTTAGCCGCCCGCCTTGCGGGCTGGTCGGTCTGGATGGACTCGAACCATCGACCTCGCGCTTATCAGGCGCGCGCTCTAACCACCTGAGCTACAGACCGTTCTCTTCATGGTTATTCGGTTTGAATCCATTAGGTGTTTTTGGCCTTTTATGGCCGCCGGCACTGCCGGCTGGTGGAGATGATGGGAATCGAACCCATGACCCCCTGCTTGCAGGGCAGGTGCTCTCCCAGCTGAGCTACACCCCCAAGGGTTTGGTTTCCATATCTTCGTTTCAGAGTAAAACCGGCTCTCGTCGGCAATAGTCTCTGAAAATTGAACAACACTTATGAGACTCGTTTAAAGTAACTGTGCACTACCTTTGTCTCGCCCTTCGTCTTTTTCCAATTGATGTGATATCAATTGTATAACCTATTTACGATACGACATGCTCGTGACAAACATGTCAGTGTCTCCATAGAAAGGAGGTGATCCAGCCGCACCTTCCGATACGGCTACCTTGTTACGACTTAACCCCAATCATTGAACCCACCTTCGACTGCTGCCCCCTTGCGGTCAGCTCACAGGCTTCGGGTGTTCCCAACTTTCATGGTTTGACGGGCGGTGTGTACAAAGCCCGGGAACGTATTCACCGCGGCATGCTGATCCGCGATTACTAGCAATTCCAACTTCATGCAGGCGGGTTGCAGCCTGCAATCTGAACTGGGACGATTTTTACGGGATTTGCTCCCCCTTGCGGGTTGGCTCCCCTTTGTTTTCGCCATTGTAGTACGTGTGTAGCCCAGAACGTAAGGGGCATGATGATTTGACGTCATCCCCACCTTCCTCCGTTTTGTCAACGGCAGTCCCGTCAGAGTGCTCTTGCGTAGCAACTGACAGTAAGGGTTGCGCTCGTTGCGGGACTTAACCCAACATCTCACGACACGAGCTGACGACAACCATGCACCACCTGTCTCCAGATTCCCCCGAAGGGGCACACCAGCCATTAAGCCGGCTCCCTGGGATGTCAAGTCCTGGTAAGGTTCTTCGCGTTGCGTCGAATTAAACCACATACTCCACTGCTTGTGCGGGCCCCCGTCAATTCCTTTGAGTTTCAACCTTGCGGCCGTACTCCCCAGGTGGATCACTTAATGCTTTCGCTTAGACGCTGACAGTGTATCGCCAACATCGAGTGATCATCGTTTACAGCGTGGACTACCAGGGTATCTAATCCTGTTTGCTCCCCACGCTTTCGTGTATCAGCGTCAGTTGTCGTCCAGTAAATCGCCTTCGCCACCGGTATTCCTCCCGATATCTACGCATTTCACCGCTACACCGGGAATTCTATTTACCCCTCCGACACTCAAGGGACACAGTTTCAGGCGCATGTCACGGGTTGAGCCCGTAAATTTCACACCTGACTTGCATCTCCGCCTACACACCCTTTACACCCAGTAAATCCGGATAACGCTCGCCACCTACGTATTACCGCGGCTGCTGGCACGTAGTTAGCCGTGGCTTCCTCCACAGGTACCGTCATTTATTTCTTCCCTGTTAACAAAGGTTTACAATCCGAAGACCTTCTTCCCTCACGCGGCGTCGCTGGGTCAGGCTTTCGCCCATTGCCCAATATTCCCCACTGCTGCCTCCCGTAGGAGTCTGGACCGTTTCTCAGTTCCAATGTGGCCGTTCAACCTCTCAGTCCGGCTATGGATCGTAGTTTTGGTAAGCCGTTACCTCACCAACAGACTAATCCAACACGAGCCCATCTTCATGCGATGAATCTTTGACACAATCGCCATGCGACAACTGTGTATTATGCGGTATTAGCGTCAGTTTCCCGACGTTATTCCACTCATGAAGGCAGGTTACTCATGCGTTACTCACCCGTCCGCCACTGAGTTAACCTACATTGCTGCAAGTTAACCCCGTTCGACTTGAATGTGTTATGCACGCCGCCAGCGTTTATCCTGAGCCAGGATCAAACTCTCGATAAAATTATATATACAGCTCCTAAGAGCTACATACCATTTTGATCGAGCATTTATCTGCTCTATTTTACTTTTTGTAAGAGTAGTTCAAGAAGCCTCTCGGCTCCCTGCACCTTTTCTCATAAGAATTGCGAGACTCTTTGCGCACTTCAGTATTTTATTACTTACTTCTTATACTTCGTACTTATCTCGCCCTTAAAAACCTTTCGGTTTCTAAAGTGTGTTGTTCAATTTTCAAAGACCATTTTCTCGCCACCGCTCTTTGCGACGGCTTTGTTATTATAACACGACAATGTATTTATGTCAATAGCTTTTTCAATATTTTTTTATCTTTTTTCATCATATTTTTTACCTGTTTTTATATTTAATTGTATATCCGTGGCATTATAGTTATTCAGTACTACATTTATTATAATATTCTTAGGTTTTACGTCTTTTCTGCGGATAAACTATACTTGAATGAATAAATCGGTCTGACGGGGTGATTTTATGACGACAATTCTTTTGCGTACATTAATTATATATATTGTGCTGATTTGCGCGATGCGTCTTATGGGTAAGAGGCAGATCGGCGAGCTTGAGGTATCCGAACTTGTCAGCACACTGATACTGTCGGAGATTGCTTCAATGCCGATCGAAAATCAGGAGCTCCCTGTAAGTTATGCGTTAATACCGATAATTACCATCCTCACTATCGAAGTGAGCATGTCTGTCATACTGATGAAATTCCCGAAACTCAAGAATTTTATTTCCTCTCGTCCGAGCACGATAATAGATAATGGAAAACTAAATCAAAAAGAGCTTAACCGTGTAAGACTTGCAGTCGACGAACTCATCGGTGAACTGCGGCAGAAGGATGTAACTGATCTGAACGAGGTTAACTATGCCATACTGGAACAGAGCGGAAAACTCACTGTCATAAAAAAAGCACAGTATAAGAACCCGACAATGCTTGACTTGTCGATCAATAAATCCGAAAACGGCATAATGCATATAATTGTCGACAACGGGTATGTAAACGATTACAATCTTAAGATGCACAACAAGACATACGACTGGCTTAACCGTAAGATAACCGAACAGGGTTGCGCTCTGAAGGATATATTCCTTATGATGGTTGACGACTCCGATAACATCTGCTGCATCAGGAAGGAGTATAAATGAAGACTTTTATATTTTCACTTATTGTTTTCGCGCTGATGCTCACCGGGATTATAATTAACTACTTTTATATAAACAAGGTATCCGACAAACTCTATGTGATGACGTCCGAAGCGCCGGCAGCCGGCGATGAGGGCTGCTATGCAGCGCTGAGCCAGATCGACGAGTACTGGCAGAAAAATCACGACATCGTCAGGCTTTCTGTGAGCTTTATCGAGCTGAACAGCGTGTCGGACGCTATCGTCTCAATGAAATCCTTCGCCGAAACAGGTGAGGAGTCAGAATATGAAAACTCGCGTCAGATACTCCTCAATGCGATACATGAAATGCGCCGGCTCGAGTCGTTCAAGCTGAGCAGCATCTTCTGACAAAGGATACGCGGCTTCTTTTGAAAGAAGCCTGGCAAGAAACTTTAATATACCCTTATGTCTAAAAGCTGAAAAGAACGCCCTGGGGGCGTTCTTTCCTTATTAATTAATAATGGAGTATTCGGCGTAAACCGGATGATGGTCTGACGCGTAATCGCCGTTGATTTTCTCAATCGCTACCTTATACAAAGAGATAAGGATGTTTTTATCCGAAATAAATATAAAATCAATGATTTTGTCCGATGAGCCGAAATTGTGGAAGGTCGCGCCGGCGTTCTCCTTTTTCAGTGCCGTGTTGGCCGATGAGGAAAGGTATGTCTCATCAATCAGTTTATACTCGTCAGTGCCCGAGGTGCAGTTGAAGTCTCCGGTCAGAAGCACCGGATACCCGGAATATTTTTCAATGAATTTTACAAGCACCGCCGCTTGTTTGACCCTTGCATCGCTGCTCGTATGTTCGAGATGGGTGTTTATATGCACGAATGTCTTTCCGTCCGAATTCCGTTTCAGCACGGCGTAGGTGAATATACGATTGAGCGAAGACTCGCTGTATTTCGATACCTTATCCGGAGTATCCGAAAGCCATTTTGTGCCGCTTTCTATGAGAGTAAATTTATCCTTGCGGTAAAAAACCGGATTGTACTCGCCGGAGCTCCCGCCGTCACGTCCGTTACCCACGTATGAATAATATTTCGATAAACTTGCGTTCAGTTTTGTCATCCAGGTCGGCGAGGCTTCCTGAAATCCGATGGTATCGGGAAGATAGTTCGACACCATGTCTATCACTCTTTCGGCGCGCTCGGCAGTGATGTTGCTGACCAGCACGTTGAAACTCATAACCGACAGCTTGCTGCCGGACGATGTCAGGATTTCCCTGTCCCCCGTTGTGAGCACAGCAGCTTTTGACGCTGTACAAGCGGCGTTGATTCTGTCGGCCAGAGTGCTTACGGCCGCTGTGATTCCGTCGGCGCCGCCCGCCCAGAGAATAATGTTCCCGCCGTGTTTTCCAATGTAGTATTCCGCGGTGTCAAGTTTCTCAGAATATGCGCTGCCGCTTTCCCTTGAGGTGACGCCGATCAGTATCTCGTGCTCCCGTGCTTCTTCCTTATCGGAATAAACATTCAGTATATACCCCGAGGCAGCAGTGACCGCGCTCTGCAGTTTTACAGCCAGCAGTTCCTCACCCATGCCACCGTTATACTTATAAACTATTCCGTATTCATTTATTGCGGTCCCGTCAAGCGTGAGGCTGTCAACATTATAGCTGCCAGTGAACATAAAATCAGACTCTGCGGCATAAAAAACGTCGGTATCCTCCGGGCGATTTCCGATTACCTCCCGGACAAATTTCTCAGCGGCCAGATATGTATCAGCTGCGTCGGTTCCGGTTATGACCAGCTTTTTTCCGATAAGGCCGTAACCGTAATCGTCGGTCCGCATTACAGATATGAATCCATCGGATTCGGTTCTGTTTGTCTGACCGATCAGTATTTCATATTCACCGGCTGAATACTTTGCGTCTCCGGCCTTTATAAAGTCAGTCTTTATCGTGACGTCGGCATTAAACTTTTCCTTGATCGCACCATAAACCAGTTTTGCTGCGTCAATCTCAGCACTATCGGCCTCTTCCGACCTCACTACAGAATAATTGCCGAGTGATGACAAAAGTATATTATTGTTTTGTGACACGGTTCTGCTTTCCTGCATTGTATTTATGCTTTCGTTATCCTGTTTGCTGTCATCATCTCCGACGCAGCCCGTAAAGACCGTAACCGCCAAAAGTGATACTATTAACAGCATGAGCGCTCTTCTCATAACGGCCTCCTTAATAAATCACAAATTTGTAATTATCTCCGGCAAATCACACATATTTTCAAACACCGGGCATCCGCACTCAGTTAGGCGGCTTACCGCTTCGTGTCCGCCGGTATAGAGCACGCAGTCGGCGCCAATAGCCGATGCGACTTCGAAATCGTGAACCGTATCGCCCACCCATACGGCTTTCCCGGGGTTTCTTTTACGCCAGCCCATGGCAATTTCCTTTTTGCTGTGAGCATAAATATCACCCGTTCCCGCCGTCTCATCAAAAAGATCAATAATTCCGAGTTGATTCAACTGCTCATTCAGCATCGCCGTCTCGCTGGCCGAAATAACGGTCTGCCTGTATCCGAGGGTCCTGAACTTTTTAAGCGCTTCATAAACTCCGCCGACCATAACCGCATTTACACTGGCCTTTTTGTAATGCTCCACCCATTCTACTGCCAGCTGCTCAAACGGTTCCTTTGAAAAATCAAATCCGAGCGAGCGGTAATAGTCAATTATCGGAAACCTGAAATGCTCCCTGTATGATTTGATATCTTTTAGCCGGCTCATCCCGTGACTGCCAAGCAGACAGTTTGCAGAAACATAGCCCGCGTCAACATCATCGTAAATCGTTCCGTTGAAATCCCATAATATAAAAGTATGCTTCACTTATACTGCTTTCCTTTTAACAGAGCCTGAATGAATTGGAAATTCATTCAGGCTCTCTGTAATATTATAACTTTGTTTTATTCACTTGTGATGAAGCCCATGTCGGTCATCCAACCAAATAAGATCACATACGGCCATGACTTGCCGTCTGCTGTATCTTCTTTTACAGGGTTTACAATATCCTTGATATCATTGTTTCTTGATGTTGCCAACTCGGTCTGCAGCGTTTCCACAAGAGCGCTTAAATCGGCATAGGTCTTGCAGGCTTTGAGCCTTGCTTCTGTTTCATCTGAAAGCTTATTTATCGCTCTGATCGCATCGGTATTAACGTTCGTACCGACATATGTGAAGCCGAGGAGGACATCTGTCGTCGCATCCCGGTTCTGTTTCATGCCGTACTTCCAGATATCAGGGTCGGTTCCGGCTTCGGTATAGGTTATGAACGTGTTGCCGGTCTTGTTGATGTCCATCCAGTATTCGTTGTTCTCTGTTCTCACAACCTGACCGTTGTCGTTCAGGGTGTAGTTCACGTCCTCAATTCCGTAAAGGAGGAGATTACGGAGGGCGGCGTTTGTGTTGAGATATGTTATAATTTGCATGCTTCTCTCAACGCTGGTAGTATATCCGCCGACGGCGAACATCGAATCGTATATTGTCTTCTGTGTTGCTCTCGGAGCTTCAAGCGTTATCATATGATACTTGTCTCCGTAGATGTTCGAAAGTTCGGCTCCGCCCTTGACAATCTTAATTGCGCATGTGGCATCTGCCGCAACGTTGCTTCTGAAGTATCCGAGCTCCTCATAGAGTTTATTTGTGAGCAGCTGGTCTCTGAACGCTTTCTTCGAGTTAAACAGGCTGGTAAACTGCTGCTGTGAGCCGAGCGTGGCGTTAACGGGGTAAGTATTTCCTACAACCGAGAACTTATTAGTGTTGAGCTCAAGCGTGTCTGGGTCTATCGACCAGAACAGTACGTTGTAAAGAGCGGGTGAGCCGTCGATCGGGACGACATTCGGCTCAAAGTAAGCTATGTCTGCAAGGAAGTCGGTGCAGTTTGTAAGGTCGGATATGTCGTTGATGTTGTAATAATACTTAGCGAGCAGTTCCTTGTTGACGAGCATGTAAGTATACTGACCGATCGTGCGGTTATTGGGAATGGCATAGGTTCCGCTGTCTATCTTGACCGAGTCGAGGAACATGGAACTGATATAGTCGTTGAGCTTCTTCGATCCGCTGGTCAGCTCGTCGTCGAGTCTCGAAACCCATTCCTTCTCGATGTATTCCTTAAGTCTTTCGTATCCGCCGATGAAGAATATGTCTACCACGTTCGGGTCGGCCTCGGGATACTTGAGTTCAAGCAGACCTGTTTCCGGGTTGTAAAAAGTTTCCTCAGCCGTGGTTTCAGCCAGCGGGTCTGTGGTAGTCTCGGCGTATTTAGCGTAATCAGGATTTTCCTCGTAGAACATCTTCTTGAGAGCATCCTGATCAGCCTCTCCCTTGTGGTCCTTAAGGTATTTCTTGAGCGCCTTGTTGGCTGACTCAGCCAGCGCGGCTTCGTTTTCCTTGTTGTTGAAAGTCTGCTCAATTGCCGCGTAATACTCGGCTTCGGTATAGAATTTTAGATTTACTTTAGTCTTGAATTTTGATTTCGTGATCTTATTAAACGCCTCTTCGACCGCCTTTGCAGCCTCGGGGGTTGTTTTTTCATCGGTGACGAGACACATATTGAGCGTCATTGTGCTTTTTGTTGCTTCTTTTTCAATTTCGGTATTGTCCGACGTCGACGAGCAGCCTGCAAACAATAACGAACTCATCAGCATAATGGCAGAGAGCGTTATGCATATGAGCCTTTTCTTCATACAAAGTTCCTCCTTGTTTTATCCGGGCACTGCCAGACTTAAATACTATACTATTTTACACTCAATAAGATAAAATGTCAAGTGAATTTTTTGCTTTTAATTGTTTATTTCACACAATCAAAACCGCAGGACATCAGTCGAGGAAGCCACGCAGGTGACGTGCCCGGCTGGGATGACGCAGTTTGCGCAGGGCTTTCGCCTCAATCTGACGTATGCGCTCGCGGGTTATGTCGAATTCCTTGCCCACTTCCTCAAGCGTCCGTGTGCGGCCGTCGTAAAGGCCGAAGCGCAGTTTTATGACATGCTCCTCGCGCGGGGTGAGCGTATGGAGTTCTCTTTCTATGACCTCGCGCAATATGGAGGCCGACGCGGCCTCTGCCGGCGCCGGTGTGTCGTCATCGGGTATGAAGTCGCCAAGGTGACTGTCTTCCTCCTCGCCGATAGGTGTTTCAAGCGATACGGGATCCTGTGCAATCTTCATGATTTCGCGCACCTTGTCGGCGCTCATTCCCATTTTCTCGCCGATCTCGTCTGCCGTCGCCTCGCGTCCGAGCTCCTGGAGCATCTGGCGGGAGTAACGCGATACCTTGTGTATCGTCTCGACCATATGCACCGGGATACGGATGGTGCGAGCCTGGTCGGCTATGGCACGGGTTATCGCCTGTCTGATCCACCAGGTGGCGTAGGTTGAGAATTTATACCCCTTCTGGTAGTCGAACTTGTCGACCGCCTTCATGAGTCCGAGGTTGCCTTCCTGAATGAGGTCAAGGAAAAACATCCCCTTGCCCACATATCGCTTAGCTATGCTGACGACAAGTCGCAGGTTTGCTTCAACCAGCTCATTCTTGGCGCGGTCGCGCTCGGCGTTATTCTGGCTGCTCGCCATAATCTCAGCGAGTCTCTTCTCGCGTTCGCCGTCAAGCAGCGGCACCCGTCCGATCTCTTTGAGGTACATGCGCACCGGGTCGTCGATGGCGAGCCCCTCCTGCTCGAGCAGGCGCTCAATGTTTTCGCCGGCGGCTCCGAATGACTCGACCTCCTGCTGTATTTCGCTGATCTCGCGCTTCGACATATCGTCGGGCAGAGTGATTCCGTTTTCTTCGAGCATCTCATAGAGTTTGTCTATGCGGTCCATGTCAAAATTGAGGTCTTCGATCATCTTGTCGAGGTCCTCGATTGTGAGAGTTCCCTTCTTGCCCTTCTCTATCAGCTCGTTTATATCGTATTTTTTGTCTCTGTGCACGACCTCGGCAACCACCGTGTCATCTACGCCGGCCGGCGCTATGCTTGCGGATCTTATGTCGTCGTTGAAAAGCAGGCCGGTATCGTCGAAAAGACTGTTCCCGTCGTCTGTTATATCGTCGAAAATTATATCGTCATCCGCTTTAAGGTCTTCCTCGGTCAGGTCGCCCTCGGGTTCGAGCAGCTCGTCGTCTTCTTTATCCTCATCCTCCGCCTCGTCCTCTGCATCTGCGCTCTCGTCATAGTCCTTGTCGTCAGCTCTGTCGAAATTATCCGGATATTTTTTGTCACTGTCTATATCCGCATGACGCAGATTGCTGCCATTTTCTTCTGTGCCCTCGGCTCCGGCGTGGTTTTTGTCCCTGAATTCCATTATTAGTTCCTTCCTTTTTATGTAAAGCAATCGCTTTATTTCATTCCGCTTTTTTATATTCACAGTTTAACCTTTTGTTATACTGTTCTTTTCCTGTGCCTTCTGCCGTTTGAGCATCAGTGCTGCGAACTTGTCGCCTTTTTTTTCGGCTTCGGCGATTGTCTTTTCTTTCTTTAGTGCCGCGGCAGCCCCGCGCAGAATCTCCGCGCTGTTGTTATCAAGTCCCGAACGCCTGAAAACAAGCTGCTGTATCCTGCCCATCTCGTCGGCTGTGAAATACTGCCCTAGCATAGACTGACTGTACCCGCCGGCGCTTCCCTGCAGTTCCATAATGACTGTGAAGAGCTTTTTTCCGAACGCGGTGAAGAAATCGTCTTCAGTTATATCGGTCTCGCCAGACAACACCGACTCGCGGTATTCGTCGTAGATCAATAACAGGCCGAGAATAACGTCCTCGGCGCCGGCGGCGGCGACATTCTTTGCGGCGTCGGGATTTATCCTGTCGCCGAAAAGTTTCGCGGCGCTGACCGCGTCCCTGCCTTCCTTTTGTTTGAAGTCTTTTATCCGCTTCATCCGCAGTTTTTCGATGTCGTTCTTCATGCTGTCTGCAGAAAGCCCCAGTTTTCCGGCGGCATACGAAATATAAACTTCGCGTTCGACGCTCTGGCCCACATATGCGATCACGCTGCATATTTCTGCAGCTGCCTTGATCTTTCCCTCTGTGGTTCCTGTATCGTATTTTGCATTGATATTATTGAATTTATGCTCAAAACCGCTTTTGCTTCCCTCAAGCTCTTTTTTAAACAGGTCGCGGCCGAATTTTTTGATATATTCGTCGGGGTCCTTTGCCCCGCTCAGCTTAAGTACCCGGACGTCGAGCCCGACTTCACCGAGCAGGCGCATCGCCTTGTCGGCGGCAATCTGACCGGCTTCGTCGCTGTCGTATGAGATAATCACTTTTTTTGTGTACCGCGCCATGATTCTCGCCTGTTCGCCTGTGATCGCTGTCCCGAGGGTGGCGACGGCATTCTCAAACCCCGCTGCGTGCAAGGCAATCACGTCCATATATCCCTCGCAGAGTATCATCGACTCGGAGCAGGATGATTTTGCAAAATTAAGCGCAAAGAGGTTGCGGCTCTTTTTGAATCCCGGCGTGTCGGAGGAATTGAGGTACTTCGGCTTCGAGTCGTCCATCACCCGCCCGCCGAAGGCGATTATGTTTCCCGCTGTGTCAATTATCGGGAACATAACCCGGTTTCGGAACAGATCGTAATACTTCCCTGTCTTCTCGGATTTACCGAGCAGATAACAAGCCTTGAGCTCCTCGTATGTGTATCCGAGCAAGTGCATGTGGTCACGTAAAAGTGAAAACGATTCGGGTGCGAACCCGAGACCGAAATGCTTTATCGTAGCCTGCGAAAGTTTTCTTGTTTCTGCGAGGTATTTCATCCCTTCGCTTCCCACCGCCGGATCGTAAAGACATTTACGGAAAAACTTCGCCGCCTCAAGGTTTATATCGTAAACCTTTCTGCGCGGCATTTCCTCCTGCCCGGTTTTATCGTTCACGGCGGGGATACTTATACCCGCACGGCCCGCGAGGAACTCGACGGCCGCCGGGTAGTCGAGGTTTTCGGCCTTCATTATGAAGGTTATCACGTCCCCGCCTGCGCCGCAGCCGAAGCAGTAGAAGCTGCTGGTTGCCGGAAACACGGTAAAGGAGGGGGTTTTTTCACTGTGAAAGGGACAGAGCCCTTTTGTGTTGCTCCCGGCACGCTGTAACTTAACATACTGGCCGATGATGTCGGTTATGTCGCTTCGCTGTACTATTTCATCAATTATATTTTTCGGTATCTGCACCGGTGAGTTTTCTCCTTCCGGAACTGTCTGTTCCGAGATTGAACATGGGTTATTTTTTAATTGATAAGACAATATTTATGATATCCTGTGATATCGTTACGAGGATGCGGAGATGCGTTTTGTACTCTCTTGCTGCACGGCAAGAGAGTACCAGAGAAACGTGCCAAAGGGAACCGCGTGGTTCCCTCTGGACTA
>JAEAME010001657.1_pt1 | contig 14707 bp, 9 predicted proteins | sample 8958731 | NCBI WGS metagenome assembly JAEAME01 (sample SAMN16933194, study PRJNA681113) | bioreactor sludge metagenome | isolation source: anerobic bioreactor sludge (Control) | place: India:Bengaluru | collected 2018-10-24 | reverse complement strand
CCGGCATGGGTGGAGGAACGGGTACCGGAGCGGCACCCATCATCGCCAGCCTTGCGACCGAGTTGGGCGCCCTTACAGTAGGAGTCGTCACAAAGCCGTTCAGCTTCGAGGGCAAAAAGCGCCAGTTGCATGCGGATGAAGGGATCCACGAACTGAAGGAAGTCGTGGACACCCTGATCACCATCCCCAACGAAAGGCTGCTCGCCGCCATGGGGCCTGATGCTTTGCTCGAAGATTCGTTTCGATATGCCGACGACGTGCTCTGCCAGGCTGTCCAGGGAATCTCCGACATCATCACCATGCCCGGAATAGTCAATGTGGACTTCGCCGATGTCCGCACGATCATGTCCGGGAAGGGCATGGCGCTGATGGGAACAGGCGTAGCCGAAGGGGAAAACCGCGCCGTCGAGGCAGCCCAGCGTGCAATCTCCAGTCCGCTGCTTGAAGAGACCTCCATTCGCGGAGCCCGCGGCGTGCTTATCAATATCACCGCCAGCCGGGAAAACCTCAGGCTCCATGAAGTAGATGCGGCCGCAAAAATAATCGAAGAGATCGCGGGCGCGGAAGACACGATTTTTGGCGCCGTTTACGACGAGAAGATGGGGGACAGGATTAAAATCACCGTAATTGCCACCGGCTTCAACCAGAGCGGCAGCGAGCGGATGAAGGGAATGAATGAACACATGCGCACCGTCGGCAACGTGATCCCTCTCAATCCGACGGATTCAAACAAGGCTATCGATTATCAGCTTGCATCACTCAGAGACAATCTGGACGAACCCGCTTTCAAGCGCCGCAGAGCGGAGTAAATCAGTCTGCAGTGGGCAGTCGGTTGATGTTAGCGGTTAGTGTTTGGTTTACAGGTGATTATGGCTGAAACGCGCAAAAATCCGGAAACCTCCCCGCCTGGATAGCCTGCGCCAATTACCAGAATTCACTGCCGACTGCCAAATGCCCGCCATTATCCTATTTTTTGTAACTGACGGATAGACCGGCAGAACCGGGAATATTAAGTACCTTGGTATCGAGGTTCGGGAAGCTTCGCGCAAATTCCAGGAAACCACCGCCGTCTCCGCGTCCGAAACCGCCTCGGCGTCTTCCTCCCCATCCCGTAAATTCAGAGACGTTGTGTGCCGCGAAGCAGCCGCCGACTGTTAGCTTCGGCAGCACGGCCTTCAGATAGTTTTCGTACCATTCCTTGTCGGCGTCGCAAAAGACAAAATCAAAGGGCCCCGGAAGGGCCGGAACCAGCTCGTGCGCATCGCCAAGCCGGGCATCAACATATTTTTCAAGTCCGGCTTCACGGAAATACTCCACGGCCTCTCTATGCCTGTCGGCATCTATTTCGATGGTGATCAGTTTGCCGCCGGTTTTAGATAAAGCCCAAGCAATCCATAGACTGGAATAACCGTTGGACGTTCCTATTTCTAAAGCATTTTTGTATTTGTTCTGAATGACGATATCATATAGGGCCTGCCCGTCCGCCTCAGGGACATTCATTCCGCCCCAGGAACTGCGGTGATTGTCAAGCACCTTTCGAATCCTAGCATCGCTTGGGGCAGTGTCCGCAACCGACCGGCTTGACGAAAAAACCGATACGCAGAGTGCGACCGCAAGCATGCCAACACAAACCAGCTTGTACATAGATATCCTGAAACCTAACGGGCAGTGCGCAGGAAAATTCCTGCGGGCTGCCCGTTTTTCACACAGATGTATGTTTACTTCACTCTTTTGGCAACGATTGCCGGGGGCGGGCCGCCCATTCCGCCGCCGGGTCCACCCATACCGCCGCCGGGAGGCGCTCCGCCACCAGGGCCGCCCTGTCCGCCGCCGGGAGGCGCTCCACCGCCAGGCCCACCCATGCCGCCGCCGAAGCCTCCGGGAGGCATCTGGAATTCGCGCGTAAATGTAATTTCATCGCCGGCAACTTTGCCCTTCCAGTTAATCTTCATCTCATTCTCACCGAACTTGCGAACGACAACAAAAGAGATCTCATCGCCGTTTACTTTGCCCTCGGTGATCGGATCTTCACCCCGTGGAGTGGTAACGGTGCCGGTCAGCGCTGTCCCATCCGCTTTAAAAACAAACGTGGTTTCCGACGTACCTCCGTCGCGGCCGGGCGTTTGGGCAACCCACTTTCCGTCCACATTCGCCGCCCATGCGGTAGCCAGCAGAGCCAGCATTGCAACCGCTCCAACCAAAAGCATCTTGCTCTTCATATGGAAGCTTTCCTCCTTGTCTTTGTCCTGCCTGTCAAAATCATACTTCTACTGAAACTATTACGTTTGATCCAACATTGTGTTACTGGTTCTCAACTGCGGCCTTGCCCTTCTCGACTCCCGATTGCCAATTCCGGATATCTCATTATGAAATAATGATCTTAGTCTCATATTAGAGACCGGCAATCGGGCATCCGGAACCAAGCAAAATGGCGCCCGACTATCGAATTCTTGGATCAAGTCCCGAAGGGGTGCTAATGTAATGGGAATCATGGTCAAGCGGCGGAAGCGGAATCTGGTTTTTTTGGCTTGCATCACCTGTTTGTGGGTGTCCGGTTTTTCCTATGCACAGCAACATTCATGCAAGATCGGGCTGGTGCTGAGCGGAGGAGGCGCCCGCGGAGCCGCTCATGTCGGCGTTCTCAAGGTATTCGAGCGGGAGCAGATCCCTATCCATTGCATAGCAGCCACAAGTTTTGGATCCCTGGTGGGCGGTTTATATTCTCTGGGTTACTCTGCGGACGAAATCGAGCGCATCTTTTCGAGTCAGGACTGGAACAGCATATTCAGCGACGCCCCGGAACGCCGTTTAACGCGTTTGATTGAACGTAGAAATGCGCGCTATCAGGCACAGATTTCTTTTCAAGAATGGACTCCCGAGATTCCGACCGGATTGCTGGAAGGGCAGCGGTTGACCGAAGCGCTTGACAAGCTGATCACGGACCGGTTACTGCGATCCGGGTATGATTTCGACAGGCTCTCCATACCATTTCGTGCTGTCGCAACCAACCTGATTGACGGCAAAGCTTACGCCTTCCGAGAAGGTTCCATGACGGAGGCTCTCCGCGCGTCGATGGCGATTCCCCTGCTTTTTACTCCGCTCGAAAAGGATGGCATGCTTCTTGCAGACGGCGGCCTGGTGAATAACATGCCCGTCGACGTCGCGCAGGCTATGGGAGCGGACATTGTGATCGCCGTTGATGTCACTTCCCCGCTTTTGCCGATGGACAAAGTTCGGACTTTTGTAAATGTCATAGATCAATCGATCAGCCTGCAGATGGAACAAAATGTCGAGGCGAGCCGAAAACGGGCGACCATCGTTTTGAAGCCGGACCTGGAGGGGTATAGCAACAGTGACTACGAAAAGTTTTCGGACATCGTAAAACGGGGAGCAATCGAAGCCGAGAAGCACTTGCCTGAATTGAAAGCATTGGCCGCCGGAAGCGAGCCTCGGCCCAATGCGCCTCAAGCTGCCACAAGGGCACCGGTGATCAATTCGATTTTCTTCCGTGGATTGAAGCAGATTGGAACCTATCAATTGAGAGCGAACGTTCGCACGCATCCCGGAGACGTAGCGGATGCGGAAAAGATTGGCGCAGATGTCGAGCGTCTCTACGCGACTCGTCTGTTCGACAGCGTCGCATACACCCTTGAGCCGGTCGGGGGGAATCGTTTTGACCTCATATTTAATGCCAAAGAAACACCGATGAATGCGCTCGGAGCGAGTCTGCGCTACGATAACGACTATAATTTCGTTGCGCTGGCGGAATTCACTGCGCGCCAGTTGTTTAACAGCCCCTCCACCGCTACCGTATCCACTCAGTTCGGCGGTCTTGAAGATCACTTCGCATCCGTGCGCCTCTCGCTGCCTCAAGCTCAATTTCTCTGGTTGGAACCCCGCCTGGAAGCATACCGGCTGGAGCGTCTCGACATTCGCAACCAAGAGCAGGTCGATAAATACACCGACAAGAGGGAGAGCGGCCAGGTTGTAATCGGGGCCACGATTTTCAGGCAACTGGAAATCAGCGGTGGGTATCGCGCCGAACGGGTGCGCGTTTCCGGAGGCTCCGAACCCTACCGCATGGGTGGCTCGACGGTTCTAGCGGGGCTTTCTTTCCGGCTGAACCGCGATACGCTCGATCTTCCGGTTCTTCCGAGAAACGGCATGTTGTTGCGGGCTCAATTCGACAAGCGCAGCGTTTCGCTCGGCGGCGATCTCGACTATTCCAAACTCCAGATTGACTGGCAGCGTTATTTTTCCGTCTCCGCGGACTCCAGCTTCGAGATCCGCGCGACGGCGGGCTACTCGCGCGGCCCGGTTCCCTTTTATGATCACTTCTACATTGGCGGGAATTCTTATTCGGAAAAAGGCTCGCGTCACTTCCTCGGATTGGACCGCGACGAGCTTGTCGTGCGCCAGATGGGGATCTTCAGTGCCGCCTATCGCAGGCAGATACTGAACAAGCCTCTTGCCTTTGTAAAGCGCGGATTTCTGATGGGCATGTACAACGGTACTTTGACCAGCAAACGCCAGGCATCGCCCTACAATTTCGACACGCTGCACGGAGCAGGATTTGGCATGGATCTGGATACCATGATCGGCCCGATGACTGCCGCCGGAGGCTGGAGTGAAACCGGCAGATTGCATTTCTACATCACAATAGGCCCCAGCTTTTAAAACTCGCAATTGACGCCGCAGTGCAAGTCGGCCGGCGCCGGCAACTGTACAGACCAATAGACCATAAAATGCAGCCAAGGCATTCGAAACCGCCGCTCAGGAATGATTGCCGTTAAACCATACAAGGCCACATAAGATTTCGCACGGAATCCGCGCGCGGTATTCCTTCCGTGAAACCGTGGAAACTGGACAACCGTGGACACCCACTTTGGTGGTAGATTTTTGCGCTCAATCCGTGAATTCATAATTTGAAACACAGAGACGAGGCAAACCACGGAGCTTACACGCAACACTTAGGGACCGTTTTGCGCAAATGAGTCAAAGAGATTGTGACTGCGGCCGGGGGCAGGGGGCAAAAAGCAAAGGCTTACAGCGGCCCGAAGGCTGCTGTAAGCCTAATTGAAAGAAAGACATCCGAGCTAGCCGATCCTAAATATCAGATCATCGCTCGCTGAAGGAAGCCTCTATTTATTTCTTCGCCGGTACGTGAGCAATCCCAATGCTCCCAATCCCCCGCCAAGGAGAAGGATTGAAGAAGGTTCCGGCATACTTTCAAGCTCAGGTTCGGCATAGTCGATCGAGGACAGCAGAACGTGGGATTGAACCAAATTGGGATACAGAATGCCTCCGTATCCGGATGTACCGCCGGTACCCTGGATCCGGACCTCATCTACCAGCCAGTTGGGTTGGACAATAGTTGGCACCGCAGTGCCTTCCGAACCGTCGTTAACCAATGCAAAGATCTCTCCCGTCAAAACTCCGTCCAGGTATCCCTGGATATGTGCAGTTACTCCTTGCCTCCATGCAGCACCCAGGACTGCCGTTTGCAGAATAAACGGTCTATCTGGTCGGCTGAATACGCCCTCGATTGTTGAACCATTATCCCCATAAATCCATGCCATGCCGGGCAACCCGGTAGCAGTGGCTAAATTCTGATACCCAAAACCAAAGCTGCCGTCGATGTATGCCCAACCGCTCCAGGTAAAATCCATGTAGGGGCTGGGGATATCCTGCCCAATCGACATTCCGGAGAAGCTGATAGTGTCCGCCATTAGCGGCGAAACGGAAAAGATCAACAATAGAATAGCAAGCATGCCAAGATGTCTCATATTCCTCCTATTGAAGCAACTTCCAAATACAATCAATCCGTCGAAGGCTTCATCCAAAATAGAGCAAGAAGCATGCCACATTTTGGTTTTTTATGCATTGGCTTTGACAAGCCATTTATTCTAAATCATTTGGATTATTACGTTTAGCCTATGAATGATTTTCAAGAAATCCGCGAAACTATCATTATGTAAAAAATCCTGACACAATTTCCTGAAAGCATCTATGAAACAAATTCCTAAATTTTTGACAACTTATTTTGTATGTTAAGTTTACGGCATATTCCATCGACCTATCGAATTGTAAAGCCTTCCGACATCATGTGGCAAAAAAGTGCATCTCGACTCGGGCGCAAGCAATGAAACATATCGCCATTTTGAGAACAGATTCTCCATTTATTTCATTTTTTCTTCAAACGGGCGGGATAGCTGCCTGGTTGAAGCCAAAGTTTCATGCAGTTTTTGACTTTTCCGATGCGGGAATAGTTGGAATTGTTATTGACAATCGTTTTGCCGAACCAAATCTGAATTCTGATCCATTTCGTGCGTGCTTCTAGAAGTTATGAAACCAAGCGCTCTTTGCTCAATCAGATTTCTATGATTTGGCGGCTTTGCAGGCCTTGATATCCATACACATACCCCCAGATATAAATCATCCCAAAGGAAGCTCATTCTGGTAAACTCAGAATGCTTCAAGGACTTTCCAGAAAATCGGGTGCTTAGATATGAGAATTGTGATCCGCAAGTGTATCTTGTTAGTAATCGCATTGCACGGTGCCGCTTTCCTTCTTGCCGCAGAATCCGCTCTTACCGTCAGGCTCGATGATCCCAAAGCCGTATACCTGGAATCTCCCGAGTTTGAAGTGCGCGGCGACGGGGCAGCCGACGACAGCGCCGCTATCCAGCAGGCAATCGATCGGGCCGCGAGCGGCATGTGGGAGGGCATCGTATTCGTGCCGTCGGGTCGTTATCGGCTGACGCGCACCATATATGTGTGGGCGGGCGTGCGAATCTGCGGATATGGACCGACGCGGCCCGTATTCTTGCTCGGCGATCGCACGCCGGGCTACCAGGAGGGCATCGGCCTCATGGTGATGTTCTCCGGCTCCCGTCCTCCAACTGCCAAGCCTGGCGCCGGCCGAAGCGGCGCAACTCCTCTGGCGAAATTCCCGGGATCTTTCCGTGTTCCCTTCCCTCCGCCGGGAACTGTGCCGCCGAATGACACGGTCGGGGACGCCGGCCCCGGGACTTTCTATTCGGCTATGAGCAACATCGACTTTGAGATCGGCTCCGGTAATCCCGCAACGGTAGCCATCCGCGCCCATTACGCACAGCACTGCTTTCTCAGGCACATGGACTTCCACGTCGGTTCCGGCCTTGCGGCTCTCACCGAGATCGGGAACGAGGCCGAGGACCTGCGCTTTCATGGGGGAACCTACGGCATATTGACGGGCAAGCCTTCGGCAGCCTGGCAGTTCACGCTGATCGACTCGGTATTCGAAGGACAACGCAAGGCCGCCATTCGCGAGCACGAAGCCGGACTCACCTTGATCCGCAACACCTTCCGAAATGTACCCACAGCCGTCGAAATCGATCCGGAGTATTACGACCAGTTGTGGATCAAAGACTGCCGCTTCGAAAACCTCTCCGGTCCTGCCATCATCATCAGCAACGAGAATAATCCACTCGTGGAGGTCGGCGTTGAGAACGCCTTATTGCAAAATGTGCCGGTCTTTGCCCGTTTCCGGGAAAGCGGTAAGGAGGTGACCGGGAAAGGGAAACAGTACAGGATCGAGGAATTCAACTATGGGCTCATCGTTCCGGGCCTGGGCGAGACGGGAAAAATCGACATGGTTTACAAAGCGACGCCTCTGTCCGCAGTGCCGCCTCCTCTGCCTCCGGCCATCCGGCCTCTGCCGCCAACTGAAGAGTGGGTGAATGTTCGAACTCTCGGCGTTGCCGGAGATGGCGCTACCGACGACACGGCCGCGATCCAGAAGGCGATTGCCGCGCATCGCGTGCTCTATTTTCCCAGTGGCCGCTACATTATAAGCGACACGCTGATGCTGAAATCCGACACGGCCATGATCGGGTTGCATCCGCTCATGGCCCAGCTCAATCTTAGAGACGCCACAGCAGGCTTCGAGGGCGTGGGATCGCCCCGGCCGATGATATCCGCTCCACGAGGCGGCTCAAACATCCTGAGCGGCTTTGGGCTTTTTACCGGCGGCGTGAATCCCCGTGCCTCGGGTGTGATCTGGCGCGCGGGCGCCGAATCGATGATCAACGACGTTCGATTCCTGGGCGGCCACGGCAGCGGTCCCGGGAACGCCTATAGCAATAACAGTACGGCCGACCCTGAACTGCGCAAGCGGTGGGACGGGCATTATCCAAGCCTGTGGGTAACCGATGGAGGCGGAGGAACTTTCGCCAATATCTGGACGCCGAACACTTACGCTCAGGCGGGGCTCTACGTCTCCGATACCGGGACTCCCGGCCATGTCTACCAGATCTCCAGCGAACACCATGTCCGAGCCGAGATCAAGCTTGACCGCGTGGAAAACTGGGACATCAACGCGCCGCAGACCGAAGGCGAAGCCGGCGAGAGCATCGATGGCGTGTCGCTGGAGATCAGTTCGTCGAAGAACATCACCATTGCCAATTATCACGCATACCGGGTGACTCGCTCGCGTGCGCCTTTTCCTGCGGCGGTTCGTATATACAACTCCGGGAATATTCGTTTCCGAAACGTGCACGTCAATGCGGAAAGCGGAATCGGGTTCTGTAACCAGGACGGTTGTCACACATTCCTGCGCTTAAGCAAATTCCCGTTTGAAAACTCCATCCAGAACATAACCCATGGCATGGAAGTGCGCGAGCGCGAGTTTGCCGTGCTGGATATTCCTGCGAATCCGCCCGCTGCTCCGCCCGCCGATGCCTCTGCCGTGCTCGCGCCCGGAGCGAAGGTTCAGAAGCTGCAGGAGGGTTTCCACTCTATCTCCGGCGCGGCCGTGGATCGCTCCGGCAAGCTCTATTTTGTCGAACACCACAAAAACCGGATCTATAGCTGGTCGCAGCCTGACGGCCTTATCATCGAAAACGATCATCCGCTGGATGCGGTGAACCTGGCCTTTGACCGAACCGGCAACCTGATGGTGCTCTCTTCATGGGGGCAGGAGGGAACCGTATTCTCCTTCCGTCCCGGCGCACCGGCGGATATCACGGTATTGACGCCGCAGGCGACGCGGCCGCGTCCGGCGTCGCAAGCCATTCTACCGGCCAACTACTGGAACAACGGCGAATTCAAAAACCAGCTCGACTTCTCCACGATGCGCTACAAAACGCTGGCCGAGATGTTTTTAGAGGATGTCTCCACGCCTAAAAAGAGGCAATATGTTTCTCCGGACGGCAGCATTTTTCTGCCCGCCGGACTCGTTGTCCAGCAAGGACCGTCCGATGCCACCGGCTGGCGATTCTCCGATAACCTGGATACGTATGGTTTTCTCAATGCAGCAGTCGGCGACCGGATTTACATCGCAAGCTCGTCGGAGGACCGTACCTACAGCGCGGTGGTGGGCGCGGACGGCGCGCTGGGCGACCTGCGGCCCTTTGCCGAGCGCGGCGGTGAAAGCGTTGCGGCGGGCCCTGAAGGCAATATCTATGTTGCGAACGGACAGATCTTCGTTTACAGCCCCCAGGGCAAGCAGATCGCGCGCATCGACGTTCCGCAACGCCCGATCAACATCATCTTCGGCGGCGACGACGGCCGGACGTTGTACATACTCACCCACCGTTCGCTCTACTCCGTTAAGATACGGGGCTCGAAACTGCAGCGTTGAAAGCGGGGTGCCGCCCCGACTTCTGCGGTTCTGCATTCGATATTCGTTATTCGATATTTTGCATTTCGGGGCGCCTCCCTTTCGGCTGCTCCCAAGACCCGCAGAAAAGCGACATCCCCGTACTTGTCGAATTAATGCTTCCTCGCCGGCAGAGCCGGTGGATCTCCCAAAGGATTAGTGGATGGTCGGGCCCTTCTTTTTGTCCTGCTCGATTTTCCTGCGGACGTCGCCATAGTAGACTTCGAACTGCTGCTTCAAGCGCTCTCTATGCTGATGCTCGCTAAACTGACGATATCGGTCGCTCCAGTCGTTCCCTTTGAGGAACAGGTATCCGACAACCATGCCGCCCAAATGAGCGATGCTTGCGATACCCGATTCGGAACCGGTGACAGAGGACAGAAAAGCGAATCCGCCCATGATAAGCACCATCCATTTCACTTTCACCGGCAGGAGAAAATTGAGATAGACGATGCGGTTCGGATATGTCACCCCGTAGGCTAGGAGCAGGCCATAAATCGCCCCTGAAGCTCCGATAATGATCGCCCAGCTGTTCATCGCCACAAGCCAGGAACAAACGCCCGCGCCCACGCCCGTGATGGAATAATAGAGCAGGAAGCGATGCGTTCCCCAATACCGTTCCAGCTCGTTGCCAAACATGAACAGCGTCAGCATGTTGAAAAATATGTGAAACACGCTGCCATGCAGGAACATGTAGGTTACGAACTGCCACAGCATGTATTCGTTGGTGACGCGATGGGGGACCAGGCCAAAGTGGAGGTCGATGAAGTGGCTGCCGAACAGATGCGAGATGATCTGCAGCAGATAGACGGCAACATTGGCCAGGATAAGCACCTTAACCGTTCTGGTAACCGGTCCTCCGAAGAAGTATGTATTCATCAGCTGTATGCTAGGAGAATTGCGCGACAAATTCAATGCCCTGGAAGCTGCAATTCGCCGCAATTTTCAAGCCATTTCATTCTTTCCCGCCCGCTGGTAGAATACAGCCTCCTATTTACAAAAATGCGAGGGCAGACTCATGAGACCAAGCGGACGCAACAATGACTCAATGAGGGAAGTCAGCATTGAGTTGGATTACACAAAACACGCGGACGGATCCGTGCACATCTCCGTCGGGGATACCAGGGTACTGTGTACCTGCACGATTGAGGATAAAGTCCCTCCCTTTCTCAATCATATGAATCAGGGATGGGTGACGGCCGAATACGGCATGATTCCCAGCGCGACAAACACGCGCTCGGCGCGCGAAGCAGCGCGCGGCAAACAGACCGGACGGACGGTTGAAATCCAGCGCCTGATAGGCCGTTCCCTTCGCTCCGTAATGAGCCTTTCGTTTCTGGGAACCAGGACGCTGCTGATCGATTGCGACGTGATCCAGGCCGACGGAGGCACCCGTACAGCGTCCATCACCGGCGGATTTCTCGCCATGTCGCTGGCAGTCATCAAACTGATGGGCAAAAAGCTGCTTCCCTTCTCTCCGCTGCAGGACTACATAGCGGCGGTCAGCGTCGGAATTGTGGATGGAGAGGCTTGCCTGGACCTGGACTACAAAGAGGATTCCAGGGCAGAAGTGGATATGAACCTTGTGATGACCGGAAAGGGCAAATACGTGGAGGTCCAGGGAACGGCCGAAAAAACCCCTTTCTCGGCGGAGCAATTGGAAAAAATGCAGCAACTGGGAGCACAAGGAATAAATCAGCTTATCGAGCGGCAGAAGTCGCTGTTGGAATCCAGGACCGATCTCAAAAAGCTCTTCCCTCTTTTAAAGTAGATCCGTCTTTTCCCTCGAATACTTGCGCCCGGGGCAATTTGATCATGCGAGTGCAATTATTCGACGCTATATGAAATAGGATGACGAATAAACTCCTCCCGACCATCGTGGTGGCGACACGCAATCAAGGCAAGCTGCGCGAGTTTCAGAGTCTTCTCCGGCCGCTGGACAATGACGTACTCAGTCTTGCGGATATGTCCATCGTGGAGGATTGCGAGGAAACCGGGCAAACCTTTGCCGAAAATGCACGCCTGAAATCCATTTTCTACTCCAAACTGGTCCCCTTCCCCGTTCTCGCCGATGACTCGGGACTGGAGGTGGATGCGCTCGGCGGGCGTCCCGGAGTTCATTCCGCTCGCTTTGCGGGCGCCGAAGCTTCGGATTCCGGCCGTGTTCAAAAACTGTTGAAGGAGCTTGCTGCGGTTGGCGGGCGGCGCGAAGCGCGCTTCGTCTGCAGCCTTGCGCTGGCTCGGAGCGGCGCCGTTCTTTGCGAGTCCGAAGGGCACTGTCCGGGAACCATCGCAAACGAACCTCGTGGCAGCAACGGCTTCGGCTATGACCCGGTCTTTTTCCTCCCCCACCTCGGCAAGACCATGGCGGAACTCGGCGAAGACAAAAAAAACAAGATCAGCCACCGCGCTCGAGCTGTCGCCTCCCTGCTGAAAATACTTCAAATGACTGAAATCATTAATCGCAAATCGTAAATCGTTACTCTGGCAGCCAGCTCAAAATTAATATACAATGACGCCGCTCAAATCGTCTCGCCTGTCGGGGCATAGCGCAGCCTGGTAGCGCGCCTGCCTTGGGCGCAGGAGGTCCCCAGTTCAAATCTGGGTGCCCCGACCAATTCTTCAGAAACATGATTATATTTTTCCCGTTTTATTGTATCCTCTACCGATCAAAAGCAACTTGGGCTAAACGGATATTCCGGGCTGTAAGCGCCTGCAATTTTGTTCAAATGTAACCGTGTTTTAGCGGGATTTGCCGATTCACCCGGCGAACAATTCAGTTCGCCTGGTAATGGAATAGAGTATTGATTTTTTTGAGGAGGTTCGCAAATGATGAACATACCGATGCACCGATTCAAATACGCCAAACTTACAAAAGATCAGATCAGCCGGAAACTTGCCGCCACCGACTCCGGGCCGAAATGCGTGTCCGAATTGTCGGACGTCCTCGCCGGAAAATCGTTCAAGATCGTGACCGACAACGGTCCCGTTCTGAACTACTCATTTAAGGGCAAGAACAGGCTGACGCTGGGCGAAAACAACGCAGCCGCCGTGGAAGCGGGCTATGGCGCGCTGACGCTGAAGGAGATGGTTTTCGTTTCCCACATGATCCCCAAAACCCAGAAGGGTTTCAACGTCTTCGTTGACCTCAAAACCAACCTCGCCACAGTTATTGAGGTATGGTTCTGCGGAGGAAAGGACGGCACCGGCCAGACTCTGGACGACCGGGAGGTCCAACGACAAATCTATTTCGGGTACGTCGAGGTTGCAGGCAAGGCGGCCCCAAAAGAGCGACATCATTTCACAAACCGGCTCGAAGGCACAGGCATGTACTGGAAACAGGACACGGGGATCGAGACCCTGGATTTATACCCTTCGATCATCTCCTCCAACTTTATCGAACTCACCCGGCACGCCGACGATCTCAGCTATTGCAGCCCGTCGGATTACGTGATGGTCAACGACAATCTGTTCATCTATGACAGAACCGAGTGCGAATTCTCGGGCATCATGACCATGTATGTCCTCGACCTGTTCACGGAAACCCAGGCGGGGATGCGCCTCGGCCTCAACGAAAAGGACGAGCTGGAATATTACTTGTTCCGGGGAACGGGCGAAGTCGTCGGCCAGTTGACCTCACTTGCACCCTTCGACGAACACGGCAAGACGGTCAACCTTGCCATGGGCGGCGCGAAAACTATGCCGAAGCAGGAAGGCCCGGCTCCCAAAGGCCAGAGAACGACCTACCGCCCTGGGAGGTCTTTTAAAAATATGACGGAGGAAGAAGTCCATCAGGCTGCGGAAAAAAAGACCACTACGTTTACGGGTGATCCCAGCGCGCCTCAGGAGCAGGCGGGCATGATGGGAGGCAATCTTCTGCCGTTCAGCGATCTGCTGGTCGGAAAGCAGTTTACGCTCCGCTACGACAACGAAGGACCGGGCTGGAATTACAGAGTTCTCGACATCTATAATCTCGAGTGGCGGAAAGAGGGGGATACCCGATGGCTAAAAGAGACCTACCGGGCTTTCGAAGCCGATGAAAAACTTTTGTTTTTCGCCCACATCGTCAGCGGAAGCCGGCCCCGCAGCTGCCGGAGAATCGCGCTGGATCTGACCAACGGTCTGACCACATGCATTCTCTCCAAGATGGGTACGGAGTATTACGGAAATGAGGTTTCCTATCGCGCCGTATTCGGTGCGGTCGAAATGGAAGGAGTGCCGTTTCCGAGGTACGTGCGGCATGAATTCACCGACGAATTGGTCGGCCGCGGATTCACCAGGTCTTACTCCGACCAGATGACTTCCATGCACCTGTACACCACGCCCCATTCTTCTTCCTGGACGATATACACCGCGAACCAGACTCTCGGCATGCAGTGGTGCGCGCCGGCCCTTTATGTAAAGCTGCGCCCCGGCGTGTATATTTTCGACCTGGTGGAGGAGGCCTGCAACGGCGCCGAGACCTGCATCATAGAAAACGAAAAAACGAAGCGTGCTGTCGGCTTCGGTTTCTCCGGCGGCGATAGGGGAGTGAACCTCGGAACCATCGGTGCGATTGCCCGCGACATCGGAGGGTACGACATACAGCGCTTCTTCGGGCCGAAGGCGAAAGGAGTGTAGGATGAATAAGACAAACTCAGAATCCATCGACCGCATGAAACCGAAAAGCGGGCGCCGGTCGTTCATCCGGAAGACGGGCGCCGCTTTGTCTGCCGTTTTAGCGTCCGCGGCGGCAGGCATTTCCAAAACTGCACCCAATCCTAACGAGGGCATGAATGACCAGATCAGCCGGTTGTCCAACCGGGTGGGAAGGCTTGAAGACGCCGATAAGGTCCGCCGGCTGTACCAGTCCTACGAATCCCGACTTGACCGTGGGCTGTACAAAGACGTTCTGTCCCTGTTCTCCGACGACGCCGAAGTGGTATACAACAGCGGGCTCTTCCTCGGGAAGGAAGGCATCCGGCGCTTGTATTGCGGTCATTTTGCGGCCGGTCTCACCGGGAAGAAGATCGAGCCGGCGCCGGGATTCGAGCCGGATCCGGCACAGCAGCCGGATATCGTGGAGGT
>JAEAME010001656.1_pt1 | contig 14711 bp, 19 predicted proteins | sample 8958731 | NCBI WGS metagenome assembly JAEAME01 (sample SAMN16933194, study PRJNA681113) | bioreactor sludge metagenome | isolation source: anerobic bioreactor sludge (Control) | place: India:Bengaluru | collected 2018-10-24 | reverse complement strand
GATAATGTGGGAAAAGTATATTTCAGATAATTAAGTGTAATAAAAGGATGGTTTCATCGTTAAACATGGTAGAAATACACATGTTATCGAGGGGAGAAAAGCAAACGATGAAAAAAGGAATCTGGAGAGCACTATTAGTCGGGGTGGGGGCGTTAATACTGGTACTTACCCTGGGGATGACCGCCTATGCAGGAGTTAATAACAAAGGAAATGGGAGAGAGGCCGGTAATATTTTCAATGCAGGCAAACAAAACGGATGGCAATACGGAGGGAAAAACGGCAACCGGCAGCAATGCGGAGAGTGTACCGGCACCGCAGGTACAGTTGAAATCACCCCACTCAGCCAGGCTGAGATAGAAGGACTCACCTACATGCGTGAGGAAGAAAAACTGGCCCGCGATGTTTACCGGGCACTAAATGAAAAATGGGACTTACGCATATTTCAAAATATCGCGGCCAGCGAGCAAAAGCACATGGAGGCGGTGAAAACGCTGCTCGACCGTTATAACATAACAGATCCCGTTGAAGGTAACAGCCCGGGTGTTTTCGATAACGTACAACTGCAGGGCTTATACGATGATTTAATGAAGCAAGGCAGTATATCCGTAATCGAAGCACTGAAAGTGGGCGTGACGATCGAGCAAACAGATATCGACGACCTGGAGCAGGAGATAGACAACGCTACACATAATGATATAGTGAGAGTCTACGGGAACCTCCTCAAGGGTTCACAAAATCACCTGGCTGCTTTTGAGGCCAACCTGGCGAAACAGTCATAAGATGTCCGAAACCACGGCGTGATTTACAGTAACGGGAAAAGGGGAGAGGCAATCTCCCCTTTTTAGATTTCTATTCTGGTACCGGCTTTGTTGAAAAAGAAACCTTCTCCGAATTCCTGGGCCAGTATCGAAGCAGCCGGGAGATCGGTACAATGGCACAGCCCCAGTTTGGCAATTCCCAGTTCTCGAAAAGCAGCGATGGTCTGCCATATCCTTTCCTCAGAGGTATTCATCAGGTGGGAACCGCCGACAACGGCATAGACTTGATCAATGCCGGTAATCTCCCGGGCATGGTAGATTGTGTTGATAATGCCGCGATGGGCACAACCAGCCACAATCACCAATCCCTGAGTAGACTTGATGATGAGAGCCCGGTCGTCAAGGAGTTCATCAGGGCGTAATGAATCTCCTTCCTTAACAAAAAGGCCGGTGTCGATCTGTTCATATTCATTTACCATAGAAACTTCGCCGGTAGTCAGAATATCATCGTTGATGATGACAGGCTGCGAATTCAGGTTGAATCTCGCCCCCAGGCTTTCCAGTTCAGTTTTTTGGAAGGGGATGCCGATATAACGGTCCGGCATATTTTCACGATGAGAATATTTAAGCTGCCAGATATCGGGATGGGCGATAATGTCTACCGGCTTTCTCATGCGGCGCAGAACGCTGCTTAAACCACCGGTATGGTCATAATGGCCGTGGCTGAGAACAACAGCATCAATTTTACTCAAATCTATGCCCAGGGAATCGGCATTATAAACCGTAGAGATGCTTTTTCCGGTATCTAACAGAATGTGGGTGTCCGGGGTCTCGACCAGGATACTCAGCCCCCATTCACCAAGGAATTCTCCAATCGCTGCGGTATTCTCACTAAGGGTAGTGATCCGTATCGACATATGAAAAACCCCCATGATGATTTCGTCCGTCAGGAGAAGAGGGGACCGGGTAATGGAGAAACTGGTAGGTTAGTTTCCCCATTACCGGCCCTGTGCAAACAAGCTGACTCATTCAAATAAATATAAAATTTTTTTTACGGTTTCCAGATTTCCCAGACCTTGCCGACAAGGGCGGGGCCAGGAGTCAAAGCCGGTTGGCCGGGCTGCCAACCGGACGGAGTGACCTCGCCGGTAGCCCGGACATGCTGGAAGGCTTTGACCTGGCGCACCAGTTCGTCAGGATTACGGCCGACATCGGCAGTGAGGATCTCGATCGCCCGGACGATCATATCCGGGTCGATGATAAACCGACCGCGAACATTAACTCCAGCGGCATCATCATATACACCATAGACATCACCGATACGGCCACCAGCATCAGACAGCATGGGGAAAGGGACGCCCCCTTTGACCATCTTGGAAAGTTCCTGTTCCTGCCAGATCTTATGGACGAACCGGCTGTCGGTACTCAGGGCAAGGACTTCGACACCGAGGTTTTTAAATTCGTCATAACGAGCAGCCACGGCTGCCAACTCAGTAGGTCAGACGAAAGTAAAATCACCCGGGTAGAAACATATCACCACCCATTTCCCCTTGTAATCGGAGAGTTTAATAGGAACGAACCCTTTGTCGGCCACAAAGGCATTGGCTTCAAAATCCGGGGCTGGCTGACCTACACGAACAGACACCTTCTTCACCTCCATAGCAACTGCCGACGGCGGTGCTCCCGCCGGGGCTGGGGCTGCAATCGGCCCACGCGCCGCTTTGACACAACTGTCTTTAAGTTCTGCCATGCCTACCTCCTGTTAATGCTTATTTATTTTTCAGGCTTGTTAAGGCCTGGTCCAGTTTAGTATGGAAATCCTGAAATACTTCCGAATCGTATTGTTCAATATTACCCTGGTCGCAAAATGCCGCCAACTGAGGGTCAATCGGTAAAGTCCCCAGCAGAGGTGCTCCGGCAGCGGCAGCCATCTCCTGGCCCCGGCTCTGACCGAACAATTCGATTTTTTTCTTGATCTCCGGGACAAAAAGATAGCTCATATTTTCGACGACACCGATAATTGGTTTGTTCATGTGGCGGGCCATATTGACGGCTTTACGCACGACCATGGCGGTCAATTCCTGGGGGGTAGAGACAATGATGATACCGGATACCGGCAGACTCTGCAAAACGGTAAGCGGGGCATCGGCGGTGCCCGGCGGCAAATCAACGATCAGATAGTCAAGATCGCCCCACTTTACTTCTTCCCAAAACTGGCGGATCGCTCCAGCGATCAGCGGACCCCGCCACACCACAGCCTCATCCTCATTGGGCAGCATCAAATTAATTGACATTACGGAAATACCGGATTTAGACTTGACTGGAATGATACCGGACTCATCTCCCATAGGGCGTTGGGTAATACCAAACATGCGGGGAATACTGGGGCCGGTGATATCTGCATCCAGGATCCCTACTTCAAAGCCGGCACGGCGTAAGGCGATAGCGGTGAGGCTGGAAACCAATGATTTGCCGACACCGCCTTTACCACTCATGATAGCGATGACATTTTTGACTTTATTAAAGTCGGCAGCAGTAGTGACAAAACCAACCGTGACATTTTTCACACCGGACATCTTGCTGCAGGCGATGGTGACGGTCTTTTTGATCTTTTCCTTAACATCATCGGCGAGTGATGCCGAATTGAGTACAACATTGAGGTTACCATCTTCAACGGCGACCTCCCTGACCAGGTTCATACTGCCGAGATTTTGATCAAAACCGGGGATATATAATTCTGCAATGGTCTGCCTGATTTGCGCTTCAGTGGGCACTATAGTAGCTCCTTATTTTATATACTTTACCTTACAATCGACTTAATGCAGCCTTTCAATTCGATTAGCCAATTTCCCCTGAAGGTAGAGTTTTACAGCCTCATCGATATTTGAAAGATCGGTGGTGACTACTTCAATTCCCCGGTTTTTTAAAGCCTCCTGAGCACCCCAGCCCATACCACCGGCGATAAGTACCTGGCAATCGCTGATCGTTTCCATCATACTGGCATGCCGGGTTTGGGCGCCGGCATCATAGCCATGTCGTTCGCCGGGAGGGGTATCTTCGTGATGGGCAGCGAAACTATGATGGCCGGTTTTCGACCGGGTCTCTTTCCCGGTTACTTTGCCATCTTCGACCGAAACTACGACATACTGGGTAGCCCGGCCAAAATGTTGGCTGATGGTGACGCCATCATCAGATACGGCAGCTATTCTCATATATGTATACAACCTCCAACATACTAACTTACTTCCAGTTTATATTCAGGTTTTCCCCGGGGTGCAGTTAAGACGAGGACAACCTTTTTGCCTTCAGAGAGATATTTTTCCGATTCGAAACGCATTTTTCTCAATTTAGGAGACTGCAAGAAAGCAATCAATAATTCATATTTTTTTGCCAGCTCTGCGTTGGAACCCTCTTCCTGCAACATATCCCGCAAGCACTTATAGAGTTCCTGTTCTGCGCGGCACTGAACGCAACCGCCGGTATAATCGTTAGAAGAATAGTCTATTTCAAGTCTTATTTCAGGCATACAGCCCTCATTAATTCAACATTACTCAGACGCCATAGGCGACTTTCATGTCGTTATCCTGGCAGTATTTAATCGCGGCATCGCTTTCCGAACCAGGCTGCAGCCAGATACGGTTTAAGCCCAAATTTTTACACTCTTTCAGGATTTCTTCGGTTACTTTAGGTGGAACGACGAAGTCGACTACCTCGACTTCATCCGCAATATCTGTAAGGGAGGCGAAACACTTCGTACCATCGATTTCTTTAAGACGCGGATTAATAGGGAATACTTCGAACCCCCGGGTTTTCAAATTTTGCAGTATCTTGTAACCATATTTTTCCTGGTTGTCCGTAGCGCCGACGATAGCAAATTTCTTTTTAGCCATAAATTCCTGGATGATATCCTGCATGTAATCTCCTTTATATAGTTAATGACACAGCATGCCTGAAGAGCAGGGCAGGAAATAGTGCTTGGGAAGATAACCGCAGCATTTTTTGACTTACCTCATTATGTTTAAACCACCTTATTAAGGACAGGTGTCTTACTTAATTATAACTATTGCAGACCAGGTAATCGAATTCTGGTTAAAGTATAAAAGGTTCCAGTGATTAATCCGGATATTACCCCACCCCTACAACAGGCGACAAAGAAAAATATGTTTGTCTCAATTAACCGCCATGGTTAGTTCGATTGAGATCCCTGGTTATGACTGCCGCCCTGCCCCGTTCCTGAATGAGCAGACATATCAGGTTGGTCAACCGGCTGCAGCTTCCCGGACTTATAAGCCTGAATTGCCTCATTCACTTTCCCGGAGACTCCGGTGATGACCTTGATATTAGCAGCCGCCAATACCTGGCAGGCATTCGGCCCGCAACTACCAGTAATCAGGACTTCGACTCCGTTAGCGGCGACTAATTGGGCAGTGGCGATACCTGCCCCACCGCTAGAAAGGTTGCCGGTATTCTCAACAGCCTCAAACGACATCGTATCCGGATCGACAATGATGAAATAGGGACACCTGCCATAACGGGGGTCGATTTGGGAATCCAGAACTGGTCCGGCGGCAGAAATGCCAATCTTCATTTTGCAGCCTCCTTCTTTTTTCCCTCACCGGTGATAAGTTTGATCCTGTGGCGTATATTTTGAAGCTGCTGCTTCAAGGTCCGTTCCCGGGTTTTAAGAAATTCGAGTTCCTGACGGGAGTTACTTAAGGGAAAGATACATGTACCATCCCCTCTCCCAGACATCGGCCCATTCCCATAAGGTCCGGTACCATCACGTTTCGGCATACGATTTCTCCTCAGGCACCATAGTTGAGATACTCTGATGTGTTATGAAGCCTTATATCGGGATAATTCCCAAGAGCTATATTTAAATCAACATGCATCAATTTGGCGGCTTCGGACTGGTCTGGCAGTAAGCTGATACCGTCTACCCGGGGAAAAGCTGCCAGCCCGGCAATGAAAGCTGAATCATATAATACGTAATATTGACAACGAAGCAACCCTCGTTGAACCCGGCCGGTATACAGCCAAAGCCGATAAATATCCGGGAAAATATACCCTGGTTCAACTCCAGTATCATGTACACGACAAATCCCATAATACATATGTCATACCTTTTTCAGGCGATACAAATGTCTAATTACGCTGCATTGTGAACAGCCTGATCCCGTTTATCTGGCGGAAAGTTGCGCCCTGGCTTACGCTGAGTAAAGCCTGGTCCGGATCAACGACAACGGTCCCCGATACGGCATCAACCCCATACTCAAAAAGCAGCGGGGTTAAAGGAGCCGTTCCCCCCAGGACGACGACATAGGCTTTGGGATTACGAATCGCCAAGAGGTGGTCGATGGTGTGGTTGATGAAAGCGGTTCCGGTGATACCGATAACATCAGCGACGGGTAGTATTCCTTCCGATGATGCCTCAGGCAGATCGCCTTCACCGGGATTTTTCTCAATCACAGATAGCTCCCCGGCCACCTTACGAAGCCGGGGGATGAAAGGAAAGTGGCCGATGATGGCAACCCGTTTGCCCGTACCTTTTTGAAGCAAGAGATCGGCGGCATTCAGTTCCAGGCATTTTTCTGTATCCACCTCAAGGAGGGAATTGACAGCGGCCAAACCGATAGCAGCTTCATTTTGGCTGGGGGATAAGGCCAAACGGGCAAGTTCAACAGGACTCTTCTGCAACAATAAACCAGCTTCACTGACGGCGGCTTTATTGTGGTGCGGCCCTGCCTCGTGAGGAGTTGAAGCCAGACCGCATCCCCTGGTCACAACAGCCGTTTGAAAAGCCCCCTGGCGGATATCTAATACGGAAGTATGATAATCCAGCACAGAGAGTAAGTTATCAATAATACTCATATTAGTTCATTTCTCCTCGGCAATGCGGCGGGGTTTTGATCCGGAATGCCGTTCATATCGAGGTAAAACCGGAACAATATCGGGCGTATAACATCTCGGGCAAACCTCTGGAGACTCACCGGTAGATTCAGTTTTCCATTCATGGCCATGCCGGCACCGGAAATGCTGGCTTGTCAATTCGTAATAGCCGCCTTCAATTTTTAGTATTTTACCGTTCAGTAAAGCGTCTGCCGTTTTCTCATGAGCAGCGGTCAGGATCCTTTGAAAAGTCGGGCGGGAGATATTCATAAGTAATGCCCCTTCTTCCTGCTCCAAGCCGACCAAGTCTTTCAAGCGGATGGCTTCTAATTCATCCAGGGAAAGAAGAACTTCTGTCAGAGTATCCAGAGACGTCCCGGAAGGTTTAAAAAACTGTATTCCGGGAATAAAGGAAACCCGGCGGCATTTTGTAGGCCTGGACAATTTTCAATCTCCTATATTGAGCATATGCTCATTACAAATAATAAAATTATCGTGCTATTGTTGTCAAGTATCAACACTGCCTTTTCAGGTTAATTTTTAAAAAGAGATAAAATGTGTCAGAATGACACTGCCGCCCAGTGGCGAACCGATGGGCTTCTGACCAATCCAGAAACTGGTGAACTTACCGTGCAGGATGAATTATAAAAAATGAAAGTATTAACCAAGCAAGACATAGCGCAGATATTTGATGGCGCGGCACCAATATACGACCGTATAGGGCCACCGATATTTGACAGTTTCGGAGAAATACTTGTGCAGGATATTGCCGTAACACGCGGTATGAAAATCCTGGATATTGCGACAGGCAAGGGAGCGGTATTGTCCCGGTTGGCGCTGAAGGTGGGGCTGGAAGGGCGGGCAATTGGGATTGACATCTCCAACGGCATCTTAGCGGAAGCTCGCCGGACCATGGAAAATAAGGGCCATAAAAACTATGAACTATATAAGATGGACGCCGAGCGGCTTGAGTTTCCGGACCGGTCTTTTGATGTAATAACGTGCGCTTTTGCCCTTTTCATGTTTCATGACATGAAAGCTGCTTTGAATGAGATGTACCGGGTCTGCAAGCCGGGTGGGTATATTGCCATCACCTATTTTAGTAATACCCCGACGCCATTCAACCCGGGATGGCCGGTATTTGCCCAGCAGTGTAAGGATTATCAAATTGCGATACGAATGCCGCAACGCCTGGGGATGGCACCAGAGGAGATAAAAAACCTCCTTGTTACAGCCGGTTTTCCTCGAGTAACAATACACAATGAAATAAGTGACATCATATATCCGACGGGAGAAGCGTGGTGGGGGTTTTTAATGACGCTTGGTTCCCGTGCGGTGATATTGAGTATGGATGAAGCAACCAGGTCGCAGTTCAAAGACGAATACCTGGCAAAATTGGAGCCGGTTCGAGACGGTAATGGTTATCATATGGCGACAGCAGTTATCTATGCAGGAGCGACCCGGGAAAAGAAAATATGAAAAGGAAGTGATGAGATCGAAACGGATTCAGTTTTGATAAGGGGGGCATAACGAAATCAGGGGCGAGAAATAACCAATATTCGAAAAGTTAAGCTTTGAGAGAAATCCGGAAGGGATCAACCTGCCTGGCTTGTACCCGGATATATGCCTAACCATATGTGCGCGGGGAACTGAACTACAATATCAATGGCCCTGGTTCACAATAAGCAGAAATGGGTTTGTCAAAGGGGTTAGAGAGCAGGAAACCCGGATTTTCCGGGAGTTCCCTCCCGAAAAGGCGTGGAAATAACAATACAGAACCAAGGTGACATTACTAAATCCGTTCAATCTTAAGGATGTTATTAAGAACCCGTAGAGAGCTGGAGAGGGCAAAGGTAGACAAATCAGGGAAAAGATAGCGTAGAAGGGGGACGGCTGACGACCAATACGGATGGTTTAGCAACTCCTTCCAGCTTATAACAATTTTTACCCTTGGCCATTTCAAGCAGTTCAACCAGGCGGCCGGAGATAAGAGCCTCGGTAGGGCAAGATTCGGTGCAGGCTGGTTGGCTGGCGGCACCGATACAATAATCGCAGAGATACATTTTTCCGTTGAGGCCAAACTGCGGTATATGATACGGACAAGCTGCGAGGCATTTACGGCAGCCGTTGCATCGGTCGGGATCAACAATGACAATCCCATCAACCGCCTGTTTCCGGATAGCCAATTCAGGACAACCATCGATACAAGGTGGTTCCTCACAATGCATACAGGATAGAGAAAAGAAAGCCCTATGCACAGTAGGGTAGGTACCGGTCCAGGTTTCGATAACCTGCCGCAACTTTACGCCGGCGTCCAGATTGCGAATACTTTTACAGGCTATTTCACATGTGCGACACTGGATGCATCTCTCAGTATCGAAGTAAAAACCGTATTGTGTGGCCATTAAGATACCGTACCCTTATTTAACCAAATATTTCCATGTTCAACAGGTGTTTCAGCTAATTTTCCGGACTTCAACCAGTGTCTGTTTGGGCATGGCGGTCACCAGCGGGTCGAAAGCTTTGTCGGGGTCAGTGCTATACAACACATTAACATTAGCTCCGCCATCCAGCAGCGAATACCCGGAACGTTTAAGCTCATCGCATCCCTGCCACCACCCGTGCAAGCCCATGACCGTATCCGGGCGGATGCCCGGGAAAAATACGGCGCGGGCTTTTATCCAGCCATGAGGCGATTCAATGATAATCCAGTCGCCATCCTGAATATTACGAGAGCGAGCGGTATCCGGATGAATATGAACCCAGGGGTCAGGATGAACCTCACGCAGGTACGGGATGTTCCGAAGCCAACCATGATGAAAAACATCCGAGGTATGGGTGTCAAAAAATACCAGAGGGTATTTAACCAGAAGTTCCGGGTTCGCCGTAGGGCTTTCCGGTGGTTCAACCCATTCCGGCAATGGGTTAAAGCCCTGTTTCTCGAAAGTGGTATTGTATATGGCAACTTTCCCTTCAGGTAAATACGGGCCTTTATCGAGGCGGGAACTGAGGGAGGCAAATACCTGGCGGTATTTTTCATAAACTAATGGTTTAGGTTGGTAAACAATACCGGTGGGGTGTGCCCTTAATTCATCGATTGTCATCCCGAAATTTTCTAACTGGTAATTCATGCAATTTTTAATGCTGCCATGCCAGAAATCATCGCCGTATCCCATCTTGACAGCCAGGTCAAGCCAGAACTCATAGTCGGACTTATATTCACCCATGGGTTCAATCACTTTATTCCGGGCCATGATCCAATTAGCGGATGCTTCGAAAGGATGGTCGCACTCGAACATCGATGCAACCGGGATCACCACATCAGCCCAGGGCATCGACGCATTTTGCATGACATCGATAATGACGAAAAAGTCAAGTTTTTCAAGGGCTGCGATAATCCTGCCAGTATTCCGGGTGATCACGGTAGGTTGAGTACCGGGAGCAATGATGGTTTTGACCGGGTAAGGTTCCCCGGTTAAGACACTGTCCAGGCAACGGTAGTAAGCTGAAGACGCCCCTTCGAGGAACGGCTGGAAATATCTCGGCATCTCCGGGCCGACCAGCTTGTCAACCAGGTCCGGGGTATAACGTTCGCGCGGATTCACCGGTTTAAGCTGGGGCATATTGCTACCTGAAGAAATAGTATTACCGCCAAGCCGGTCCAGATTTCCGGTGATTGCGATCAAGATAGCGACAGCACGTACGGCATTATTAGAATCAGCAGACTGGTCGAAGGCATTACCGGCCAGGATACAAGCCGACCGGGCGTTGCCATATAAACGGGCGACTTCCCTGATCTGCCCTGCGGGCAATCCGGTAACCGGGGCAGCCCACTCCGGGGTGTACTTTTGTATATGAGGGATAAGCTTCTCAAAGCCGTAACACCACCGGGCAACAAATTCTTCATCGTACAGGTGCTCATTAACGATCACATTGATCATGGCTAAAGCTAAGGCAGCATTGGTACCCGGCCTGATAGGGAGCCACAAATCGGCATGGGCAGCATCAGGCTGCATCTCCGGTTTGATCACGACGAGACGAGCGCCGCGCTGCCGGGCATCCAGTATCCGCTTCATTTCACCAGTGGGCGTGCTGGCATAAGCCGGGTTAGCCGTCCAGACGATGATCATGTCGGTGTGTTCGTAATCTGCACCAAGAAAGGGCGTGCCTAAAGTATAAGCGAAACTGAAAGCCCGCTGCATGGCACAAATACCGCTGTGTCCGAAATTAGGGCTGCCGTGAACGGTCAAAAACCGGATAAAATAGTCTTTGTAACTGCGGTGCTGGGGTGAAAGAACAGCCAATGATTCCGGACCGAATAAGGCTTTTTGTTCCGATAGTTTACCGGCAATCAGGTTAAGAGCATCATCCCAGGTTATCCTGGAAAATCTTCCTTCACCCCTGGCGCCGATACGCTTTAAGGGATACTTGAGACGCTGTGGTGAATACAGCCACTGTATCGAGGCATAGGCTTTAGCGCATAATTTCCCCCGGTTAACAGGGGATTCCTTCATTCCTTCGATCCGAACCAGCCGTCCGTCCCGGACGTAGCAGTTGATCCCACACCCCATAGCCGGGCCGCACATCGGACACAACGTGCGCACAACTTGAGCACCTTTATAACTCATGACGATATTATAGTCTAAATTAGTAAAAAGGTACTCTAATCGGCTTTCAACACCGACAATAATGCTGAGATTCAGGCTAGAAGCTAGCTTCAAGAGAATAAAACACCAAAGAGCTGTAGACTGGCTCTTGACAACATGAAAAATTTGTAATTATAATAAAATGATCTTATCGATCGAGTTCCCAAAGTGCAGCGAAGGCCGGCTTCGTTATTTTCCCTAAAGGAAGTAACCTGGTTTTCCCTCATGTCAAAATATATCTTCGTTACTGGTGGTGTAGTTAGTTCCGTTGGTAAGGGCATCACCGTCGCTTCTATCGGGACCATTCTTAAGAGTCGGCAAATTAGTGTCTCCGTACAGAAGCTGGACCCCTACCTGAACGTAGACCCGGGGACGATGTCGCCTTATCAACACGGTGAAGTATTCGTGACACAAGACGGGGCCGAAACGGACCTGGACCTGGGGAACTACGAACGTTTTATCGATATCAACCTGACAGCGGATTCGAATGCGACTTCCGGCCAGATCTACAGCACGGTAATCGCCCGGGAAAGGCGGGGCGATTTCCTCGGCGGGACGATCCAGGTGGTGCCGCACGTAACGAATGAAATAAAACAGCGTTTTAAGAGAGTAGCAGAAAAATCGAAAGCCGATGTGGTGATCATTGAAGTCGGCGGAACAGTGGGCGACATCGAAGGGCAGCCTTTCCTGGAAGCCATCCGCCAGATGCGAAAAGACGTCGGCCGGGAGAATGTCCTGTATATTCATGTAACGCTACTCCCTTATCTCGGCAGTACCCAGGAATTGAAAACGAAACCAACTCAGCACAGCGTAAATGAATTAAGAGGCATGGGGATACAACCGGATATCATCATCTGCCGCAGCGACCTGGAAGTACCGGACTCCATCCGGGACAAGATATCGCTCTTCTGTGATGTCGAGAGGGAAGCAGTAATCCCCTTGCCGACGATATCCAGTGTTTATGCAGTGCCCTTGTTCCTGGAAGATATGGGATTAGGCAAGTTGATCGTTGACAAATTAGGAATAGCCGCAGCCAAGCCGGACCTGAATGATTGGCGCCGCATGGTTGAGGCATTACATGAATCCAGGGAGACAGTTAATATCGCCCTGGTCGGGAAATATGTAGAACTGAAAGACGCCTATTATTCCGTCCGGGAAGCCCTGCAACACGCCGCCCTATATTATAAAAAGAAATTGAACATTATCTGGGTATCTTCCGAATCGATGGAAAAGGAAGGCGGCGAAGCCCAGTTAAGGAATATCCAGGGGATCGTAGTGCCGGGCGGCTTCGGGATAAGGGGCATTGAAGGTATGGTGAAGGCCGCTAATTATGCCCGGACCAGAAAGGTACCTTACTTCGGCCTCTGCCTGGGCATGCAGGTAATGGTCATCGAGTTTGCCCGTCATGTAATGAAATCAGGAAAACCCAACTCCAGTGAATTTGACCCGGAAACACCTTACCCCGTAATCGACTTAATGCCCGAACAAATGAAGATCATTGACAAAGGGAAGACGATGCGGCTGGGTGATTATCCCTGCCATTTACGCGGCGGGACACATGCCGCGGCGGCTTACGGGACAGAGGTGATATACGAAAGACACCGGCACCGTTACGAGTTCAATAACAAGTACCGGCAACAGCTTGAAGAAGCCGGACTTATTTGCAGCGGCGTTTCTCCGCAAGGGCAGCTGGTGGAGGTATGTGAGATGGCCGACCATCCCTGGATGTTGGGCTCGCAATTCCACCCGGAATTCACATCAAGGCCCAACCGTCCACAACCCCTATTCCGGGAATTCATCAAGGCAGCCAGTAAAATATTAAGGGAAGGCGATCAGCCGTCTTTGCCTATGGTTGGATAAATATAACCCGATCAATATCGAAGGATTATCCTGAATCTTACCATCGAAAATAATATTCACCGATCAGGCAACTGGTTTTAATTACTGACAAATAAACAAGGGATATCCGTCTCAAGACGAATGCTATGAGACCGGTGGAGGAAGGTACGAATTATGGCAATGGATATCAGTCAACTGGAAAGCAAGACCGAAGAAGAATTGGTCGATATGGCCAAAGAAATGTCCATACCCGGATATGAATCGTTGGCCAAACCGGAGCTGGTGATACGCCTGCTTCAGGCTTACACCGAGCAGGAAGGGAATACTTTCTGCAGCGGCATCCTGGAGATAATGGCCGACGGCTACGGCTTCCTGCGCAACAGCAGCCTGCTGCCCAGTTCAACTGATGTTTATGTTTCGCAATCGCAGATCAGGCGCTTTGGCCTGCGCAACGGCGACATGGTCGCCGGCCAATGCCGGCCTGCCCGGGCTGGCGAGAAATATTTCAGCCTGCTGCGCATCGAGGCAGTCAACGGCATCAACCCGGAAATGGCGAAAGAGCGGCCACATTTCGGTTCGTTAACGCCAACCTTTCCAGACAAGTTGATCGACCTGGAGACGAAGAGCAACGATCTTGCCGGACGCTTACTGAACCTGATCGCCCCCATCGGCCGCGGTCAACGTGGGCTGATCGTTTCGCCGCCTAAAGCGGGCAAGACTTTCTTACTTAAGTCCATCGCCAACTGCGCCAACGAAAATTATGACGACCTGCACATGATGGTCTGTCTTATCGGCGAACGCCCGGAAGAAGTCACCGATATGAAACGTTCCGTAAAAGGAGAGGTCATCGCAGCAACCTTCGATGAACCCGTGGAAAACCATACCCGCGTCGCCGGGCTGGCTTTAGACCGGGCGAAGCGAATGGTAGAAAGCGGTAACGATGTATTCCTCCTGCTTGATGGTATTACAAGGTTGACCCGTTCTTACAACCTGGCGATGCCTTCCAGCGGGAGAACGTTGTCCGGCGGCATCGATCCTTCTGCCCTGTATCCCGCCAAGCACTTTTTCGGCGCCGCCCGCAACACCGCCGAAGGCGGCAGCCTGACGATCATCGCCACCTGCCTGGTGGATACCGGCAGCCGCATGGACGACCTGATCTACGAAGAATTCAAGGGCACCGGCAACATGGAAGTCCACCTGGACCGCCGTCTGGCGGAACGGCGCATCTTCCCCTCCATCGCCATCGAAAGAAGCGGGACGCGGCGGGAAGAGCTGCTGTTAGACCCGGAAACGCTGAAACAGGTATGGCTGTTGCGGCGCATGGTTTCGATGATATCTTCAGATTCACCGAACTTTGCCGAAGCGACGGAAAGGGTGGTGGAACGCCTGCGGAAGTCCAAGACCAATGTCGACTTCCTGGCGAACTTAGCCCGGGAATAAGGCCTCCTGCTTTTTTTAACCCTGATTTTTCGGGGCACGCTGCAGCGTGCCCCTTTTTTACTTAACAAATTACTTTCCGGCTGTGTTAGAACCTGAGTTTCTCATTTTAGCGATTTTCGATGAAAAACGAGCGTAAAAA
>JAEAME010001655.1_pt1 | contig 14718 bp, 10 predicted proteins | sample 8958731 | NCBI WGS metagenome assembly JAEAME01 (sample SAMN16933194, study PRJNA681113) | bioreactor sludge metagenome | isolation source: anerobic bioreactor sludge (Control) | place: India:Bengaluru | collected 2018-10-24 | reverse complement strand
ATAGCGTGTAGAACTAACTCCGCATCAACATTGCCTTTTACCCTGCCGTCCGGAAGCTTAAGTGTCGGCTTGAAAATCAGCGTGTAACCGTTGCCTTCCAGCGCATAATATAAGGCTTCGTTTTCTTTTACATATCCGATGAAAAGAAAGGCCTGTGCAACACCATACTTGTGAAACAGGTATTTCCTGAACTTGCCAAAATCAAGCTTCCAACCCTGCTCTGCAATCGACAGGTTCAGGTTCTGGCTGTCAATGAAAGCGTAATTGTTCAACTTTAAGCGACATTATATATCAAGTGATGGTCGCTTATGAAGTATCGTGGCATTCACCCAAATCCATTTGCCGCATTAGAGATAGGATAACTGATTGATCGGATCATTAATTATATGCGGTGATCTTCGCGGATAATGACTCTCGGCCCTCCGCTCAGGCTGCTGCTCCACTGCTTGGGTGCCTCGATCTTCTCCAGCCTGTCCAGTTGCCCGATTCCCTTCAAGCGCTGGTAGATCAGTTGCCATGCGCAGGGTCGATCCGGCCTGACCTCGCAGCGGTCCTCCCTCGATCCCCCGCAGGGGCCGTTAAGCAGGTGCTTGGCGCAGCGTGTGACGGGACAGATGCCGCCGTACTGGTGCAGCACGCATGACCCGCACTGGGCGCACTTCTCGGTCCAGGTCCCCCGCTCCTCAAGTATGCCCAGGAACTTGGTGTTGAGCCCGGCGTAGACCGGCTTCTTCAGGTAGCGCTCGGCGATGGCCTGCACCCCGGCGCCGCAGCCCAGCGACAGCACCACGTCGGCCTTCTCGATGGCCTCGGCGGCCTGCTCGATGAAGATGTTGTCGCACTGGCGCTCGATGGTAAGCTCGCTGACCTGATAGTCCAGTCCCCTGGTGCGTGATGCAATGCGCAGCGCGGAAGCGATGATGCTGACCTCCCTCTCACCTCCCGCCAGGCAGACCGTCACGCAGGTGCCGCAGCCCAGCACCAGTATTTTGGAGCCGTTGGGCAGCATATCCACAAGTTCGTTGATGCTCTTTCTCTCTGCAACTATCATAGCTTTGCCTCCTGAGGGGCTGATTGTCTGGTCGTGTTCAATGGGCTGGGCCCCAGCTTTTTCACAGTCTCAGCCATCTCCTTTATATGCTCGGTCAACTGCCTCGCCATGGCGGCGCTGACGTTCACCATCTTGAGACGCTCCGGCTCAAGCCCGCTCTCGGCCAGGAACTTGCAGACATAGGTTACACGCCTTTTGGCTATTAAATTGCCTTCCTTGAAGTGGCAGCTCCCCTCCTCGCAGCCCGCCACCAGCACGCCGTCGGCGCCGTTCTCGAAGGCCTTGAGGAAGTACTCCACCTCCAGCCTTCCCGTGCAGGGCGTGCGTATTATCCTCACGTTGGAGGGATACTGCAGCCGCATGGAACCGGCCAGGTCGGCCGCCGCATAGGCGCAGTAGATGCAACAGAAGGCTACGATCGTGGTCTCTTTATCGTTCATATTACACCGCTCTTCTCCGGCTCCACCGGCGCAGCTTCTCCTTTCATATCCCTGAATAGCTCGTCCAGCATGTCCTTGAACTGCCGCGACACGAAGTGGTTGAGCTGTATGGCGCAGGCGGGACACTCTGCCGCGCAGATGCCGCAGCCCATGCACTTGGCGGCGATTATCTCGGCCTTGCGGTCGGCATTCACCATGGGAGCGCCGTAGGGACAGACCTTGGCGCAGGTCATGCACGAGATGCACTTCGATTGGTCAACGCGCGAAACCTGCGCGCCCACCTCCAGGTACGATTTGGACAGCACGACCGAGGCGCGGGAGGCGGCGGCGCGCGCCTGCGAGATGTTCTCGTCCAGGTGCTTGGGAGAATGCGCCAGCCCGCACAGATAAATGCCCTCGGTGGCGAACTCCACGGGACGCAGCTTGAGGTGCGCCTCGACGAAGAAACCGTCGGCATTCACCGGCACCTTCAGCATGTCGGCCAGCCGCCGATTGCCCCCGGCCGCATCGACGCCCGTGCTCAGCACAACATTGTCCGCCTCGATCTCGATCGGCTCGGGGAAATCGGGACTCTTGAGGCTCACCCTCAGGCCGTTCTCATTAGTAACCACAGGCGGTTCAGCGCGGTCATAGCGTATGAATATGACGCCCGCCTCGCGCGCCTGTTTGTAATACTTCTCGCGGAACCCGTAGGTCCGTATGTCGCGGTACAGCACATATATACTGGCGGAAGGATCGTCACGCTTGATCCTGAGGGCGTTCTTGACCGCCATCGAGCAGCAGATGCGGCTGCAGTATGCCCTCTCCTCGTTGCGCGACCCGGCGCACTGTACCATAACCACGTTCTTGCCGGCCCAGACGGAATCGCCCTTCTGTAGCTGTCTCTCCAGGTCGAGCTGCGTGATCACCCTGCCGTCCACGCCGTGCAGGTATCCCCTGGCCGCGGCCGGCTCGGCGCCGGTGGCCACGATGATGGCGCCGCAGGATACCTGGCTCTCGATCCCGTCCTTGAAAATACCCACCTTGAACTGCCCGATGAAGCCGGATACGCCCGTCACCTCGGTGTTCAGGTGCAGTACGATATTGGGGCTGTCCCCGACCTGCTTGACCAGCCCGGCCACGAAGGGCTGTATCTCCTCGTGCTCCAGCGTGTAATTCAGGTCCAGCGCGTTTCCGCCCAGCCTTCCGGACTTCTCGACCAGGTGAACCTTGAAGCCCTGGCCCGCCAGCGCCAGCGCCGCGGTCATGCCGCTCACGCCACCCCCCATGACCAGGCCCGTCTGGTCCACGGCAAAGGAGGTGCCCGTCAGCGGCGCCAGCAGCCTGGCCCGCGCCACCGACATCTTCATCAGCTGTGTGGCTTTTTCCGTGGCCTGCTCCGGCTCAGCCGAATGCACCCACGAGCACTGGTCCCGTATGTTGGCCAGCTCGAATAAATACGGGTTGAGGCCGGCTTCCCGCAGCGTCTCGCGGAAGATGGGCTCATGCGTGCGCGGCGTGCAGGACGCCACCACCACACGGTTCAGCCGGTGCTGGTGTATCATGTCGTGTATGTTGTTGAGGCTGGAATCGGCGCAGGTGTACATTGTGTGCGTGGCGAAGACCACGCCCGGCAACTGCGCGGCAGCCTGCGCCACCTTCTCGACGTCCACCACGGAGGCGATGTTCTTGCCACAGTGGCAGACGAATACGCCGATCCTGGGCTCCTCGTCGCTTGTATCATGCTCCTCGGGGTAGACCGGTTTTGTGATCAGGGAGTTGCGCGCTTCGGCCAGCAGCTCCATCGATAGCGAGGCCGCCGCGCTGGCCTGAGTGACGGTCTCGGGTATGTCCTTGGGCTCCTGGAAGGCCCCGGCCACGTAGACGCCGGGACGCGACGTCTCAAGCGGAGAGAGACGGTCGGTGGCGCAGAATCCGTACTCGTCCAGGTCGATACCCAGCCGGGACGCCGTCTCCCTGGCCGCTACGCCCGCCTGCATGCCCACCGAGAGCACCACCAGGTCGAACTCCTGCTCCTTCATCTCGCCGTTGTCGCCGTAGTACTGCAGCCGCAGGTCGCCCGTGCCGGGCACCTGCAGGACTCGCGAGGGCATGCTCCTGATGTAATTTATATTTCCGCTGCCGGCGGCGCGCTCGTAATACTGGTCGAAGTCCTTGCCGTGCGCGCGTATATCCATGTAAAAGATCGAGGCCTCCAGCCCGGGTGTGTGGTCGGACGCCACCAGCGCCTGCTTGGTGGAGACCATGCAGCAGACCGACGAGCAGTAGCCGTTTCCGCACTTCTCGTCGCGCGATCCCACGCACTGTATCCAGGCGACGCGGCGCGCCTCTTTGCCGTCGGAGCGGCGCACGATATGCCCCTCGAAGGGGCCCGACGCGGACAGCATGCGCTCGAACTGGACGCTGGTCAAAACGTTGGCGTAGCGGCCGAAGCCGAACTCGCCCTTCCTCTCTGCGGGGAACTCCTCGAAGCCGGGGGCCAGTATGACCGAGCCCACCTCCAGCTTGACCTCGCGCTGTCCCATGTAATGGTCTATGGCGTTCTGCTCGCAGGCGCCCACGCACTCGCGGCACTCCGAGCACAGCGCGCAGTTCAGACAGCGCTCGCTCTCGGCCAGCGCCGCCTGCTCGTCGAATCCTCCCTCGGTCTCCAGGAAGTTGTTCTTCCTCTGCTCAACAGGTAAATGTTGCGGCACGGCCCGCGCGCTCTTCCGCCTTTCAGCCAGTGAAGGCAACAGTTCCTCGGGCAGCGGCCTGACCGAATCCTCGAAGCGGCCGCCGCGCAGGTCCTGGCTCTTGAGATAGCGGTCGATGGACTCGGCGGCCTTCTTGCCCGCGCCCACCGCCTGTATGATGGAGGCGGGACCCGAAACGCTATCGCCGCCGGCGAATACGCCCGCTGCGGATGTCTCGAACGTTACCGTATCCACCTTAAAGCAGCCGCGCTCGATATCCAGCCCGGCGGCGCCGATGAAGTTCTTGTCCAGAGATTGCCCGATGGCGATGATGACACGGTCCGCCTGTATCGTCTTCATCTCCTTTTCATCGTAGGCCGGGCAGAAGCGCCCCTCACTATCGAATACGCTGGCGCAACGTTTCAGCTCGACGCCCGTGACAGAACCTTCTCCAAGTATGCAACGCGGCCCCCAGCCGTTGGTCACCACGATACCCTCCGCCAGCGTATCGGCGACCTCTTCCGGCAGGGCAGGCATCTCGTCCCTTTGCTCGAGCGACACCATCTCCACGCTCTGCGCGCCCAGTCTCAGCGCCGTGCGCGCCACGTCCACGGCCACGTTGCCGCCGCCGATCACCACCACCTTTCCTTTAACTTCCGGCGGATTGCTTTTGTCGGCGGCCTGCCTGAGGAACTCCACGCCGTAGCCGATCCCGGACTTGTCCTCCCCCTCCACTCCCAGCCTGCGGCTGACCTGCACGCCCACTCCCACAAATACGGCGTCGTTGTCCTGCCTGACTTTATCAAAGTCTAAGTCTTTGCCTATACGGCAATCGTATCTAAAAACAACGCCCCTGCGGCGTATCAACTCCACCTCGTAGTCGAGTATATTCTTGGGCAGTCGGTATCCGGGTATGCCCCAGCGCAGCATGCCGCCGGCTGCCGACGACGCCTCGTAAACGGTCACGGTATAGCCTCGGTCGGCCAGGTCGGCGGCCGCCGTCAACCCGGCGGGCCCGGCGCCGATCACGGCCACTTTCTTCGCGCCCGGCGGGGGCGTCTTCTCATCGGGCAGCGCTATCTGCCCGGACTCCACCAGCTCCATCTCGCGGTCGGAGGCATACTTCTTGAGCAGCCGTATGGCCACCGGATCGTCCAGCCGGCCGCGCGTGCAGACCGCCTCGCAGGGATGGTTGCAGGCGCGCCCGCAGATGGCGGAAAGCGGGTTCCGCTCCCTGATCAGGTTGACCGCCTTCACATATTCCTTCTTCTTGATCAGCTGTATATAGCCCTGCACGTTGATGTTGGCGGGACAGGCCGCCTTGCAGGGAGAGTGGCCGTTCTTCAAAATGCCGAAGATGTTGGGCGTAGCCTGCGCGTAATACTTGGCGATGGCCTTGCGAGTGCCCATCTCGCGATCGAAGTGGTTGGGCACCTCCACGGGACACACATCCGTGCACTGCGCGCAGGCCGTGCACTTGTCCTCGTCCACGTAGCGCGGATATCTCCTGACCGTGGCCGTGAAATTGCCCGGCTCGCCCTGCAGGTCGGCCAGCTCCGACAGCGTCAGTATCTCCACATTCAGGTTGCGCGCGCACTCCACCAGCTTGGGCGATACGATGCACGTGGCGCAGTCGCCGGTGGGGAAGGTCTTGTCCAGGTGCGACATCATGCCGCCGATGGCGGCCGAGCGCTCCACCAGGTAGACCCTGAAGCCCGACCCGGCCAGGTCCAGCGCCGCCTGTATGCCGGCGATGCCGCCGCCCTGCACCAGCACCGCGCCCGTCTTTTTCTTTATATCTTCACTCATATCACGGTTACCTTTTACGATCCTTTTGCGCCCAGCGCCTGCAGCACCGCGTCCGGCGGCGCCATCAGCCTGTTCAATCCCAGCTCGCCGGGACCTATGCCCAGGCACAAGCCGATTAGCTGTGTTATGTAAACTATAGGCAGGCGTCCTTTGCCCCGGCCGCCTTTCACATCCTTCTGCCGCAGGTCCAGGCTGGCCTGGCACATGGGACAGGCAACGGCGATACAGTCGGCGCCGGAAGCGCGGGCCATATCTATGATGGAGTTCGACAGCCGCACCACCTCGTCCGTGCGCGTCAGGTTCAATCCTCCTCCGCAGCAGTCCACCTTGCAGGGCCACTCCACGCTCCGGCCGCCCATGGCCTCGACCAGGCGATCGAGGGAAGTGGGGTTCTCCGCGTCATCGAAGCCGGTGACGTTGTGGGGCCGCACCAGCAGGCAGCCGTAGTAGGAGGCGACCTTGAGGCCGTTGAGCGAGCGCGCCAGGCTCTTCTTCAGCTTCGGCAGGCCTATGTCTTCCAGCAGCACCTCGACTATGTGCCGCACGGGCACGGAGCCGTCGTAGTCGCTGCCCACGGCTTCGGCCACCTTCCCGCGCATCTCAGGCGAGTACGACACCTCGTGGTTGGCGGCCTTCATGCGGCTGTAGCACTCCGCGCAGGTTACCACTGTATCCAGCCCCATGCGCTGCGCCAGCAGCAGGTTGGAGGCCGGCAGCGAGGCCGCCAGCAATCGGTCGGTCTGGTGCGCGGCGGTTGCGCCGCAGCAGGACCACCCGTCAATCTCGACCAGCTCGATGCCCAGCGCTTTCGCCACAGCCGTGGCGGACTCGTGCATGTCGCGCGCCGTGGAGTGGGACGAGCATCCCGGATAATATGCGTATTTCATTTGCCTTTAACCTTCCTGCCGACGGTGTTATCGAATATGCGCCGCACGGACTTTTTGTCGGCGCCCGAGGGCGGCAGCAGCGCCATCTTGCCCTTGCCCAGCATGGCGGGGAACTTGCCGGCATCGTCCATGATCCTGCCGCTGCCCAGCTTGTATCCCATGATCATGGACAGGTCGTAGGAACGCCCGAAGATCTTCACGTTCTCCAGGAACATGCGGTTGAACAGCGGCATCTTCCCCCTGGGAGCCTTGATCCCTCCGGCTACAGATAGTCCGCGCAGCGCGTCGATCACGGCCGGGAAGTTTATCTGCATGGGACAGCGGCCGTAGCAGGTCTCGCAGGACAGACACATCCAGACCAGGTTGCTCTCCAGCAGCTCGTCTCCCGCGCCCAGGTGCAGCCGCCGTATTATCTCCGACGGCGCGGCTTTGGCGGACGCAGCCACGGGACACCCGACCGAGCACTTCCTGCACTGGTAGCAGACTCCCAGATCCACACCGGACATCTCCTCCACCTGCGGCCTGAGTCCAGCCGTCAGTCTATTCCTGCTTATCACAATCGTCATATCAATACACCGTTATCCGTTACTATTCTCCGGTCGACACGGTCAGCAGCTCAGTCTCGGTAAGCGCCGGCTCATCCGGCTTCTTGCCCAGCGCGGCGACCCTGACCGGGGCCACCTTGCGGTAGACCTCGGACGACTTGAGCAATTGACCGTCCACCGTCAGCAAATCCTCGACCTTGATGCCGAACAGGCGCTCGTTCTCCCGCAGGTAGGGCAGTATCAGCTCCCAGTCCTCGTCCGTCATGCGGTAGAAGCCGCATCCGTTCAACTGCTGCCAGACGACCTGCTGGCGCGGGTCGCGTATATACATGGCGCCGCCTGAAGCCAGCGAAAAGAGGTTGCTGCCGGGATAGGGCTCCTTGAGCGGCTGCAGACTCCCTTTATCGTCGAAGGCGACGCCGTTGAGTATGACGAAGCCGCCGCCGTTGAACACGTCCCCGGCCATGAAGGACTCTCCCAGGAAATCGAGGCAGGTGCCGTTGATGACCACCCTGGGCTTGCCGACCGAGTTGATCAGCGGCCTGCCCGCCGCGTTGCCCATAACATAGACGGATCCGCCTTTGGCGCCGTACATGAACGTCTGTCCCACGTCGCCGAATATAACCAGCTTGCCGCTCTTGATGATCTGGCCTACCTGGTCCTGTGCATTGCCGTGCACATTTATGGTCAGCCCGTCGATGCCCGAGGCCAGATAGTCTCCCGAGCTGCCGTAGACGTCGATGGTAACGCCGTCCGAGCCGGGTCCCAGCCCGCAGCCGATGAACCTCTGTCCGATGCAGTTGTAGCTGATAAAATTCCGCCAGCCCTGCAGGTAGGCGTCCATCAGCAGGCTGGCATCGCTGTCCTGCCCCTCAGCGGGGAACCCGCGCACATTGATCACCAGCGTCGTCTCCCCGCTGCGCGGCGGCCTGAGCAGCCCGCGCCTGCTGTGGTCGATCAGCCGGTATGCTCCCCCCTCATCCCTGTCCCCATCGATGGCGGGAAGATTGTTAAATATCTGATAGAGTGCGCCGCGCACCAGGTGCAGCACGTGGTTGCGCTTCTTGGCGCCCGCCGGGTACCTGCGGTCGTTCAGCAGCGTGAGCGCCTGGATGGCCGCAGCCGTGTTTCCGCCTCCGGTTCCGATATCTGCAACAGCGGCCAGGGCTGAACGGACCTCGTCGTATGACCACTGCTCCATGCTGCCGGACAGGTGCGCGAAAACGGCTTCAATGTCACCCTTTTCAAATAGCTGCGTCAGCCTGTCCCTGATATGGCCGTTGGAGGACCTGACGGAAGCGGAGAAATCGCAGGACTGCGTGCCCCGCGGCATGGGCACGGGCGCACCGAACTTGTCGCTGCAGGAGATGCGCAGCCTTCCGCCGGCGTCGGGCTTGAGGTCGAAGATAAAGGCACCGCCGTCCGTATGGCTGCCTCCCCGCGCGTTCCAGTAGCGGTCGGCCACCGGGCAGATGCGGTTGTCCTCGGCGTGCAGGCTCTGCAGCGCGGCGTCGATGGCCTGCTTCTCCGAGGCGATCAGTCCCAGCTGAACCTCGCCGTCGCAGAAGGCGAAGACCTGCGGACGCAGCATGGCGGTGTCCGTGATGCCCATCAGCTGGAAGGCCCGGCTCTCGGGCAGCGAGCGCGCGATGATGAAGAACCATGGCCCGTCCGGCGATCCGTGTATGTGCGCCGACTGTATGGCCCGGTAAATAAATTGTCGGTCCTGCGGAAGGCGGTCGAAATCCAGCTCGGAGGTGGGCGCCAGCGCCTCGATAATATACTCCAGCGGATAGCCGCAGGTGCGCTGCAGCAGGTCGAACATCAGCATGGAGGCCTCGGTGTCCGTGAGGAACTGGGGATAGATATGCCGCTCGGCCAGGTATTCGCACACCGAGTGATAGTTGGCGAAGTCGCCGTTATGCACCAGCGCGGCGTTGATGCCGCCGAAGGGATGCGCGCCGCCGGGATGCCACACGCGGCCCTTGGTGGGGAAGCGCTGGTGCGCTATCCAGACATGCGCGCGCAGCTCCTCAATCTTATAATATTTCACGATGGCCTCGGCATAGCCGACCACCTTGAGTATCATGATGTTCCTGCCCTCGGACATCACGAAGGCCTTCTGCTCGCCCAGCGACGCATAGTACTTCTGGTTGAGCCGCACGCTGTTCTGGTTGATGAACTCGGCTTCGGCCTCGTCCTTCGTCAGGGCATTCAGACTGTTCTTCTCAATAAAGGCATCCAGCGCGTCCTTCCCGGCGCGCACGAAATAGCGGTACACGTCGGGGGGTTTTGCTTCCAGCCCCTCGACCGCCGTCCAGTCGTCCACCGTCTCGAGCTTCTGCCTGGCCCCGACCTCGTAGTACGGCGCGATATATTTATCTTCCAGCTCACTTAAAACGCCTGTATCGAGCAAGGCCACGTGCAGCATGTAATAGTCTTCCAGCATCTCGCGGCTGACGCCGAGCTGTTCGGGCACGAAGCCCAGCGCGGCGATGCCGCCGCCCTTGCCGTTGCCGCGGTTGTGCATCTGCCTGGACGGCTCGTAGATATGCCTGGCCGCCGCCGGTTCTGAGCAGCAGAAGCCAACCACACCGCAGCCGCCCTCCTCCTCGATCTTTCGGTCCGGCGTAGCCGGCTGCAGCTCGCTCACCAGCCTGGCGCGCGATTCCAGCAGCAGATCGATTATCTCGCGTTTCACTGCGCCTGCCCCCCGTCGTTTGTATAATCAAGGTGCATCAGCAGGTCGCTGCGGCCCCTCAGCTCGCTCACACTGCGCAGGCCGAGCCTGCGCAGTATGTCCACCAGCTCGATGCGCCAGGCATTGTAGAGGTTGATCACCCTCTGTGAGCCCCATTCCACGTTGAACTGGTTCTGCAGCTCGGGATCGGTGGTGGCGATGCCGCGCGGACAGCCCCGCCCGCTCTCGCAGCGCGCGCAGCGTACGCAGCCCAGCGCCACCAGCTCGCCCGTCCCCACCACCACGCCGTCGGCGCCCAGCGCGATGGCTTTGGCAATATCCTGCGCGTTGCGCAGGCCGCCGCTGGCCATCAGCGTCACCTTGTCGCGCACGCCCTCCCTGGTGAGGAAGTCGTGCACCTTGACGATGGCGTACTCGATGGGCATGGCGATGTTCTTCTTGGCGATGTCGGGGGCGGCGCCGGTTCCGCCGTAGCCGCCGTCCATATGCACGATATGCGCCCCGGCCGAGTAGCTGCCCACCGCCACCATGTCCACATCGGCGGGAGTGGACACCTTGGCCGAGACCAGCGTGCGCCGGTTGACGTGCTTGATCCAGTCCATGTGTTTCTTGTGGTCCTCGATGGAATATACGCTGTGAAAGGGGAAGGGCGAGAAGAGTGATATGCCCGTAACCGTCTCGCGCATTTTTGCTACGGCGGGTGTGACCTTGTCCGCCAGCAGGTGGCCGCCCAGCCCCGGCTTGGCGCCCTGCGCATATTTGAACTCCACGATGCGCACACGTTGAATCGTCTCCTCGCGTACGCCGAACAGCCCGGTGGCGACCTGCGTGATGGTGTGCTCGTCGTAGGGGTGCAGCCTCTCCATATAGCCGCCCTCGCCCGTGCAGGTGAAGGTGTTGAAGGCCACGGCCGCCCGTGCCTTGGAAAGCTGCGTTACGTTGCTGACCGATCCGAAGGACATGCCGCCCCCATACCAGGGAACGTCGATTTTGATCTGCGGCCTGCCATCCCCGCGACGGTTCAGAACAAGGCTGGTGTCGATCTCGTCCGGAGACAGCTCCAACGGCGGTACGGCGGGAAACCGGAAGCGCAGGCGGTCGAATCCGCCGCCCGAGTTGCCGCACTCGTACTGATATCCGTATTCGGGCGCAGGCGGAGCGCCGGTCTCCGCCATCTTCCAGGTAGCCAGTATCAGGTCGGATGTCCAGCGGTAGTCGCCCAGCACCTTCATCATGGGGTTCTCCACCATCTTGAGGGCGCCGTTGGGGCAGAGGTCGACGCAGTAGTGCCCGCTGTCCTTGCAGGAGGGGCCGATACACACGTTCTGGCGCGGTGAGGCGAAGTACTTGTAGCCCCCCTTGAGCACGTGCACCCCACGGGGGCAGACCTCCGCGCATTTGCCGCACAGCTTGCAGGCGTCGCTGCGGCGGATAATATACTTGGCAAGCTCGTTGCGAAAGCGCGGCGGCGCAGGTTTTATCTCGCGCTGAACCTCGACCTGCGGCACCCGCGTCTCGAGCGTGCTCTGCGGCAGGTCCTGCTCAGCTGTCAATTCTTTTACCGAAGAGTTTGCCAAAGCTTGCCTCCTCAAGTTCTTCGAAGAAAAGTGCCCTGCCCGCTTCTCCGCGCAGGCGCCGGACATCGCGTATGCCCATGGCGCCCATGACCTCGATCAGCTGGTCGTGCCAGGCTGCGATCAGATTGACCATGCGTCCCACGCCGTAGTCCGTATCTATCTCGCGTATGCCGGCCCGGCAGGACACCCCGTCGTTGCACTGCCTGCACAGCGTGCACTCCATGGCTATTAATAATGGCAGGTTTACCGAGACCAGGTCGGCCCCGCAGATGATCTGCTTGGCCATATGCTCGGCCAGCGCAATTCCTCCGCCGGCTATCAGCGTGACCTCGTTCCTGATGCCGCGCCGGACCAGCGTCGTATGCACCTGACGCAGCATGTCCTTGATGAAACGCGGCCTTTCGGCGTTGAGCTCGTCGCCGTTGACGCCGGCCACCAGGTGCAGCGCCTCGATATAAGGCTTCCCGGCCAGCTCCAGGCTGCGCTCGACGCCGCGGGCGTCCAGATCTATCCTGACCGCCACCACGATGGCGGGATTGACGTCCTTGAGCTCCGCGATGCGCCGCTCCAGCCCTTCTCCGTCACCCACCTCCACCAGTCTCATTTTCCTCAGTATCGGAGGATCAGGTACCGCTGAAGACGGAGAGACGTAGGCGGCCAGGCCCGGCAGGTACTGCTCCAGGTCGTTGCCCAGCAGGTTCCAGTCATTAAAATCCACTATGGCGATGGTGCCCGTTCGCTCGGCCGCCACCTTGAAGATGGGAAGCAGGTTGGGCAGCCGGTATCCCTGCGGCATCATGTCGATAATCATGGGTATGGGTATGTCCACCAGCGGCGGCAGCTTGTTCAGCGGCGCGCCGGGCTCGAACTGCAGCACCGCCGGCTTCCTGCCGATGTCCACCGCCGTGCTGATATACTCACGTCCGTGTATGCCGTCACGCGTGGGACGCACGATCTCGGACATATCGGTCCACATGGAGTCGAATCCCGCGCCCGAGAACGGTCCGCGGTACCCTGCGCCGGAGACCGGTATGCGCGCGGTCTCGGCCTGCGTCCAGGTGGTCTCGATCACCTGCGGGGTCCAGTAGCTGTTGCCCATGCGCTCATAAACGGGGTTGAGCGAGAGCGAGAGCAATCCCTTGGTGCACTGCTGCACGCAGGAGAAGCAGCCCATGCACTGGAAGAACAGGGCGTCCATCTCGCGCATATCGCGGATATAAGCCGTCTCCTCGCGATAGCGGTCGAAGACGCAGGCACGCTTGACGCAATTGTGGCAGCCGGCGCAGTCCTCGCGCCAGTCGACAACGCCGCAGCGTCCGATGCGGGGCCGCCTCGGCGGCACCGGCCTGGTTTTGATGTGATACTTGTCCGGCATATTTCGATTCCCCGCTTAAAGCGCAGAAATAAGCGCCGGCACGACGGATTCGTTGCCGCCCGAGAAGATATGTATGCCGCGCAGGCCGGGCAGGGCTTTGAGCCTGCCCATGATCTCGGCGCAGATGGCGATCCCTTCTTTTCGCTGGGCCTCCGCATCCCCGGCCGACTCCAGACGTTTGATCACGTCCCCGGGTATATTCAAATCGGTAAATGCGCTGTTCAGCTTCCTGGCCTCGTCTGCGCCGGTGAGGGGCATCACTCCCGCCAGTATGGCGCTGCCCTGCGCGACCCCTTCGCTTCTCACGGCATCCAGCCACAGCTTGAATTCCTCGACGTCGAAGACGACCTGGGTCTGGAAGAATGCGGCCCCCGCCCTGGCCTTCTTTTTAATACGCATGATATTGAGCTCGAGCGGCCTGAGCGCCGGATTGGCGGCCGCGCCCGCCAGCATGGAGAAGGGCCCTTCTATCTTTCGCCCGTCCATCAGTACACTCTTTTCCGTCATATCGTTCAGCGCGGCGATCAGCTGTATGGAATCGATATCGAAGACATTGGCCGAGTCGGGACATCCGATGAGGGCCTGATGATACCCCGTGAGGCAGAGGACGTTCCGTATTCCCAGTGCGGCCGCGCCCAGCAAATCTGACTGCAGGGCGATGCGGTTCCGGTCCCGCGTGACGATCTGATAAACGGGCTCGATGCCGGCCTTCAGTAAAATCAGCGATGCCGCCAGGCTGGACATGGCCACGCCGTTGTGGTTGTCGGCGACATTTACGGCAATTATGCCCTGACGCAGTGCCGCCGCGGCCCTCTCCACCGTGCCGGCGTCCGCGCCGGGCCGCGGCAGGTATTCAGCCGTGAAGATAAAATCCGTTCCCTGGATTTTCTCGGCCAGTCTGCTGTCAGGTTTCATATGATTCCTTTTACTCCTTATCCAGTTCCTGCTCATCGCCCGCGTACGCGCCGCGCGGCGATGCCTTGATCCTGCTGCGGAAATCGGCCAGCTCCCTCTTGATCTGCTCCAGTCCCCGCTCGTCCGGCCTGATCATGACCGTGCGTCCCCGGCCCAGCCCGATCTCCTCCAGCAGCGCGTCCACCGCCTCCACCCGTTTCTCGGCGCGCAGGTTGCCCTCTATGTAACGGCAATCGCCCTTTTTGCACGTGACCACGGCCACGCCGTCCGCGCCTGTCTCGAAGGCCTTGGTCAGGTAGAGGATGTCCGCCTTGCCGGAACAGGGCAGCGGGATCACCCTCAGGTCTATGCCCTGCGTGCCGTTCACGCCGGCCAGCTCTGCCGGGTCCAGACTGCTGGCACAGCAGAATAAATCGATCCTGACGCTGTCCCTGTTTGCTACCTGCATTTCATCATTTCCCTTACGGATTATGGAAGCCTGTTGCCGTATTATAACAACACGATAGGGGGCTGTCAAAAACTTTTGTCACAACTTTGCCGCAAGGGAAGCTGAAATGGAAACGGCCCGGTTAAGGGCCGTTTCATAATTTTCTTAGAGCGGTTGAGGATTATCGATTAATAGCGTCTCTGTCCGCCCCTGCCGCCGCCGCCGTAACCGCCGCGACTGCCGTAGGAGGACCTTCCTCCCCCGCCGCCGCCGCGCCCGCCGCGGCCGCCGCCCTCTCCGCGGGTGCGGGCGCCGT
>JAEAME010001654.1_pt1 | contig 14725 bp, 14 predicted proteins | sample 8958731 | NCBI WGS metagenome assembly JAEAME01 (sample SAMN16933194, study PRJNA681113) | bioreactor sludge metagenome | isolation source: anerobic bioreactor sludge (Control) | place: India:Bengaluru | collected 2018-10-24 | reverse complement strand
GAGAACGACCGAATTATCGCACTTACGACGCTGGATAGCGAGAAAATCCTGGAAAAAATCCTGCTGAGTTGAGTGTATCTCAGTCGGACAGTCGGGATAAACCAGCCAACAGCTTAGCGTATGTTGCCGCCAGACCCTCGGAAAGAACTCTGCTATCTGCAACAACGCTCATATAATTATGATCGCCGTTCCACCTGGGCACAATGTGCATGTGGATATGCCCGTCCAATCCGGCGCCCGCGACCTTACCAATATTCATTCCGATATTAAAGCCATCGGGGCGCATGGTCTGTGTCAGCAGTTTGACGCACAGCTGAATTAGCTCAAACAGTTCCTTTGCTTCCCTGGCATTTGCATCGGTAATATTCGCGATATGGCGGTATGGAGCGGCCATCAAATGGCCGGAGATATAGGGATAAGCATTGAGTATGATAAAGCTATACTTCCCCCGATGTAGTATATAATTTTTCCTGTCCTTTTTTTCGGCCGGCTTATCACACAGAATGCATTTTCCGGCTTTATGATCTCCCAGGATGTATTGCATGCGCCACGGAGCCCACAATCGCTTCATTTACCGATACCTCTTAAGTAAGTTCACCCATTGTAGCACGATTATTGACTTTGACGCTCAAGATTGTTATCTTTGTTCTATCCGGCTATGGCATCGAATGACCTTAGCTATTTTTCGCGTGGAGACGTCTCCGGCAGTTTCAAGAAGGAAGTCTCCGAAGTCTTCAACGACTGCTACGAACGCTTTGCTGAAAAAGTTCCTTACAAAATCGAGATATACGCTTTTGACACCGAGGACAACCTGGCCAGCTTCCTGCGTGAAGAAAAATTCAAACTTGGACTGTCTTTCAATACCATAGATGATGCTTCCGCCTGTACCCATGAGGTGCTGCGAGGTTATCCAAGGCTGTTGGTCTGCCAGGAAAGGCTGGCTAAATACAGCAAACAGGCCAGGGCAGGTGCAATGAGGCACGAAGCGGCCCACACAATACTGCACGGTGCGCTGGAGTACAGCATTTTGCAGATACCCGAAGATTGCCGGCATACGGCCATGGTTAAAGGTATCGACAACGAAAAGCTTGAAGAAGTCTTTTTCCAGCTTTCCCTGGGCATCAAGGATTTCGAGGCTACCAGGTTCCTGATTCAGCACGATTACATCAGTTGCCAGTTCCACTATGCCATGGAGTGGATTAAGCCTTCAGAGGATGACAAAGCTGCCTGGACCATTTCACGGACGAACCGGCAGACAAAATTCATCTACGAGAGTGCTTTGATGAGACCGATTCTCTTTACCGACCCGCTCCTGTCGCTGCCTAAAACAAAGAAAGCTCCGGCAGAGATGCAATTACAGCTTGATGTAAGAATGGAGCAGCTGATTGCTCTGCTGGGCGAAACCGAAGAGAACAAGGTGCTCAAGGTAGCCGGAGCGATAATTGAGACCCTGGGGGAGGACACGCACAATAATATCGATGCAGCTTTTCACCAGCTGATAGGCTTGATCTGAACTATATCTTCTTAAAAGCAGGTGGTTATGCAATATCATAAATCAGTCAGACTCCTGGACAATCTATATTGCTACATATGGTCCGGCATGGGTAACAACTGCAACACTTGTGTCTTTACGGACGTTCTCACGGGGGACAAGCCCCACGTTATCATTGATCCCGGCCATATACGCAACGAGGCCGATGAGGACTGCCTGGGCAGTCTGAGCCAGTCCATGAAGAAAGACGGTATTGAAATGAAGAACCTCGGCCTCATCATCAACACTCACAGCCATCCCGATCACTGTCAGTCCAACGAGGAGCTAGTGAAGATAAGCGGTGCGGCGGTGACTATGTCGGAAGAGGAAAATGCGTTCCGCACAACCGCAGGGGACCGCATGTACACCATGTTTGGAATGAGAGCACCCAGGTTCGACCCGGCTTTTTTTCTGAAGGAGGGAGATGTCAGGCTGGGTAAAGATGATTTTAATATGCAGGTGCTGTTATCTCCCGGCCATTCGCCCGGATCAATTTGCCTGTACCTGCCTGACAGTAAAGTCCTGATAACCGGCGACGTTGTCTTCTATATGAGCGTGGGAAGGACCGATTTCCCGGGCGGCAGCACCAGGTTGTTGCAGAGGAGCATAGAACGGCTGGCAAAACTGGATGCCGAATTTCTGGTACCCGGGCACAACACTGAACCGAACGGGGTGATACGGGGCAGGGATATGATTAAGCGCAATTTTCAGGCGGTTAAAATGTACTTCGAGTAGTCCAAATTGCCATGGAAGCTGACGAGAAAATAAAATCCGTTATTGAGAACACGATGGTCCTGCGGCCGCCCAAGCAGCAGCTGGCCACCTTCGGAATCACCAATGTTTACTATTACATGATCACCGAGCTCATGCACGAGGTAAACGTAGTCAGGGAAGGAAGAGTGATAGCCGCACGGCCCAAAATAGTTACGCCCACTTATCTCATCAATGTAGAAGGCTTCAGCGGACCAGCCAGACGCTTTATTCAGATGGCGGCCGAGCAGAATCCGCATGAGCCGGGCATCCTTTACTCGTATAAAAACGAAGCAGAGGAGATGAATATCATCTCAGAGCCCCTGGGCAATATCCTTGATAATATCAACAGGCGCATCGACAACCGCAATGATCCTCTCAGTGCAATCATTAAAGGTGTTGAGGAGATGTGGGATGTTTCGCTCATGAAATTCACTTTTGAGCTCACCAGAAACTCGGCTTACCGCAATTTCTCCGAGCTATACGGGCGCGGCAAGCTGGCGGCAGACGGCCAGGGAATACCGCGTGATGCACGCGAAAACATCGAGGAGCTCTTTGAGATGGCCGCCAGAGACCCCTCCTATGCGCCTGAACTGGCAAGTGAGCTCCATCGCTGGAACCTTTGGAGCACGTACCAGGACCGCTTCCTCAATCTCTTCAGACGTTCCTGAAGCCCTATTTAATCCCGAGTAACGCCTGAGTTGTTGCTGTTGACAAATATTCGGAAAGCGTTATATATTACTCAAGCTTACATAAAACATGAATAAGAACATAGCCGGGCCGGCAAATGAATCAACGGCGGTCTAACATTGAAATAATCAGCGAGATGCTGAGAATTGGCGCTGAGGGGGCAGGCAAAACCGAGATCATGTACAGCGCCAATATGAGCTACAGGCAATTGCAGAAATATCTTAAATTCATGCTGGCGCAGGGGCTGATCGACCAGATCGAGATCGGCAATCCATCAATAACCTTCATAGTAACCGAGAAGGGCCACGGACTGCGACGCAGTATCGAGACTGTATTGGAAGTTCTGAAATTCAATATAACTGAAGAAAAATAAATTCGGAGGAGATGCGTATGACGGAAAAAAGGATGTTAATACTGGATGCGGCTACGGTCAGGAAAATCGATGAGAACCGCGGTGATTTGAGCGTCTCCGAATTCATCAATATTCTTATCGACAGCCACCTGGACGAGCCTGCTGCCAGCCAGCAAAGCGGATTGGTCACCAAAGAGGAGTTTCACCATTTCGAGGAGGGGATCAGAGACCTCCTGCGCAGCTTCCTCGAGTTCTTCCTCAGCTACGGGCTCGAACTGGGCAAGCAGCCGACGGACGGAGAACTGGATAAGCTGAGCCTGAAACTTCAGGGACTGACCAAATCCTCCAAGACCAAGAGACTTTAATAACTGACAAGCGCTCGCAAGTCAGCCTTTGATTAAACATTTAACCACCAAACTTCGTACCCGATAGAACTCTTTTCTAGAACATAATCTCTTCCAAATTCACTTTAATCGTGTCATAGTTAATTTGTTGTACACAACGGAGGTGAACTATGCCTACGATTAAAGAGCTACTGCGCACCGGCCGCAAAGAGGAGCTGTGGCAGATGTGCTGCGGTTTTCTCGACCTTAATATTGAGCAGTTTATGTCAATCCAGAGGAGGCTGCTGCTGGAGCAGATCGAGCTTCTCAACCAGTGCAATCTCGGCAAGAAAATAATGGGCGGGCTCATTCCGCAGGACGTGAACGAATACAGGAAAAGGGTGCCGCTGACAACCTATAAAGATTACTGCCCCGAGCTTCCTGAGAAGCAGGAGGACCAGCTTCCGGGCAAACCGCTGTACTGGCAGCACACGTCAGGACGTGCAGAAGAATACCCTTTTAAATGGGAGAGCATCAAATGGGTCCCTATTACCCCTGCATACTGCAAAGAACAAGCTATACTAGGTACAGCGTGCGCCATTCTTGCCAGCTGTAAGGACAAAGGCGACGTATCGGCCATGAAGAAAAACTTAAAGTATATTTACGCTGTAGCTCCAAGGCCCTACACTTCGGGAGCTTTTGCGTATATAGCTTCTACAGAAGTTGATGGAGTAAGTTTACCTTCACTTGAAATAGCGGAGAAACTGAGCTTCGAAGAACGTATAGCTCTGAGCTTTAAACAAGCTTTGTCACAGGGATTTGATTTCTACTTTGGTGTCTCAATTGCGTTAGTAGCCATTGGTGAGAGAATGGGTCATCAACTTAACAATGTAGATATAAAATCTCTGCTTAAACAGCCGAAAGCACTGGTACGCCTGTCCAAAGGATTAATTAAGGCCAAGATAACTGGACGTAAATTACAACCAAAAGATCTATGGAACGTGAAAGGGATTATGAGCAGCGGTACCGACGGTACCATTTTTAAAGACCTCATTAAAGATATCTGGGGCAAATATCCTCTCAATACATACGTCAGCACAGAAGCTGGAATAGTGGCCACTCAGGCCTGGGACTTTGGGAGCATGACTTTTACTCCAAGCCTCAATTTTCTGGAATTCATACCTGAGATTGAATATTCCAAGTGGCAAACAGATAGGTCATATATTCCAAAATGCGTCTTGCTGGATGAGGTGCAGGCAGGTGAGAAATACGAACTCGTAGTTTCAAACTTCCATGGAGGACCACTGATGCGCTACCGAACAGGTGATGTTATCAAGATAACCTCCTTAAGCAACAGCAAGTTGAACATCAAGTTACCACAAATGGAATTCGAGGGCAGGGTAGATGACATTATGGATATCGGCGGTTTCGTTCGGTTAACAGAAAAAGTTATCTGGCAGGCTGTGAGCGATACAGGCGTCCCCTACGTTGACTGGGCAGCGCGCAGAGAGATGAGAAACAATATCCCCATATTACATCTCTATATCGAGTTGAAGGATCGAGAATATTCAAATGAACAGGAAATCGCTCAAAAAGTATATAAGCAGCTAAAAGAAATGGATGAAGATTTTCTCTATGGAAATGTTGAAGACCTATTAAATACTATGCCCATAAAGGTGACTCTTCTTCCTCAAGGAGCATTTGATACTTATATATCTATGCGTCGGAAACAGGGAGCTGATTTAGCACATCTTAAACCCAAACATATCAATCCATCGGACAAAGAACTCGCAATCCTAGCCAAACCGATGACCACAGAAACCAGAATTGATAGAGTCACGGTGGGGGCTCCATCCGCAAGCTAACTCAAGACTAAATCGATCATGGGAAAGGCAGCCTGAAGGCTGCCTTTCCCATTTCTGTCATTACTTTAGTACTGATTAACAAAGCAAATCAGACTTGTATCTCTTGACATTTTAAATATGTCAATCCATAATGAGATTGCTCGTATTTATAGAAACTTAATGAACGTACATTCTCTAATTCCACTTTTGGCATCAATCGCATACGTACCACTTCTGATTCTATTGTGTGCCAATCAACCATGGGACAAGCAGAAGAAATCTTTTGCTCTTTTTCTTCTGTTCATAATGATCTGGAGCTTTAGTGGATTCTTATTCCGCAGCGACTTCTTTGCTAATGAAAAAATCTATATAGCCAAAGCTGTCATGTGCTTCCTCACTTTAGGTGTCACTCAGATGCACTATTTCCTGAGGACATATTATGAGACCAAGCCTGTCGGATTCCCAACGGCCTGGTTACTCACAGGATTCGCACTGCTGATAGTAATTGGATTTATTCCCGCGGATATTATCAAAGATGTCAGTTATAAACCTGTATACGGAGTCTGGATTATACCGCTCACTATATATGGATTCGGCTTGTTAAGCAGAGATATTTATCTTTTAGCCAGAAAGCTAAAATCTACTATAGATCCGGTCTCACGCAATCAGATTTTTTACCTGATATTGGGCATGTCACTGGCAATCATATTTGTTTGCTTCTCATTCATCGAAATAGGACAGGAAATTCCTATTACACACATCGGTAATTTACTGAACGCCTTAATATTGACATATGCAGTAGTCAGACATCGATTATTAGATCTGCGCCTTGTAGTACGCCGCGGCCTGACCATCCTATCCATGATCGCTATTAGCGCAGGCGTTTGTCTACTGCTATATGTAGCAATTCAATTTCTTCTCCATCTTGATATCGTAGCCAGCAGTTTCATATTTGGCTTGCTGGCAGCTCTCATCATTGCCTTCGTAATTTTTAAAATTAGACATGCGGTAACAAGCAGAATTGATAAACTTTTTTATGGGGATAGTTATAACTACCGACAAGCATTAAATGATTTTGTAAGAAATCGAATAGCAGGTATTATCAGCCTAGATGATTTGGGCAACGATCTTTTGACATTGGTATGCGGTGCTTTCCAATGCAGACATTCATTATTATTGCTACCGCAAGAGGATACGCGCAATTTCTATATTAAGTACAGTTCGCCTAACTCGAAAGACATACCACATCTGGTTATTGACAGCAATAGTCCAATTATCAACTATCTGAAAAAAGAGAACTCTTATTTACCCAAAGATAAACTTGATACACTACCCGAATTAAGAGGGCTCTGGAAAGAGGAAAGGGATGGCATATTAAACCTTGGGATTCAGCTGTTTCTTCCCATAAGCAGTCGCGGGACAATTGTCGGCATACTGGTGCTGAGCGAAAAAATTAACCAACAAAGATATAATCTCGAAGATGTTAATCTGGCTGAGCGAATAGTTCGGGATATCGCCACCAGCCTGGAAAAAGAATATCTTCAGGACCAGCTGCGCAAGCGTGAACAGGAGTTGTCCCTCATCAACCAGCTGGCTGCCGTGATATCATCAAGCCTCAATATACAGGATGTATATGATGCCTTTGCTGATGAGCTGCAGGAAGTGGTTGAGGCTGACTATACTGCGATCTGCCTGATTGAGGACAACGAGATATATTTTGCTGCCGTGTCCTCCGAGGTCGGATCTGCCTGGAATACGGGACAAAAAATACCACTGGCGGGGACTACCGCTGAGTGGGTCTTCCTTAATAAGCGCTCATTTTACGAAAGGGATCTTTCCCAGAGCAGAAGGTTCTGGACGGGCGAGGATCACGCCAAACGAGGCATCAAATCTATGATCTACCTCCCGCTGGTAAACAAGGGCGAGGTAATAGGGGTTTTGCTAGTCGGCAGCAGGCAGGCTGCAGCTTACAGCCCTGAGCAGACGATACTTTTGGAACACCTTGCATCTCAGATCGCGGCTCCGATAGAGAACAGCCGCCTCTTTACCAAGTCGGAAGAGATTGCCCGCATCGACGGCATTACCGAGCTTTTCAACCGGCGCCACTTCGATGAAAGGATGCGGGAAGAGATTGACCGCCACTCAAGGTATGGCGACATACTGTCAATATTGCTGGTCGATCTGGATAACTTCAAGAAATACAACGATACGTTCGGGCATCTTGCAGGCGACAGGCTCCTGGTCCAGGCGGCGGGAATAATTAAAAACTCCATCAGATCGTCGGACCAGGCCTTCCGCTATGGCGGAGATGAGTTTGCGGTAATACTCCCTCACTCTTCCACTATGGACTCATTCAGTGTTGCCGAGCGTATGCGCGAGCGCATATCTGAAGTAATGGCGGCCCGCCAGCTCGATATATCGGTCAGCATCGGAGTTGCATCATGGCCCGGCGACGGCACCACGCTCGACGAGCTATGCTACTCCGCCGATATGGCTCTCTATTACGCCAAGCGTACCGGCCAGAACAGAACAGCGATAGCGTCACGCACCCTTTTCTCTCTCAATGAGCCCAGTGTCACGATCAACTCAGAAGCAGAGGTATTGAGTACCATATACGCCCTGGCGGCAACACTGGAGGCCAGGGATAAATTTACCTACGGCCATTCGCGCCGAGTCAGCCGGTATGCTGTTGCAGTCGCAGAGAAATTGAACCTCACTCCGGAACAGGTGACCCTTGTCAGTGCCGCCGCCCTGTTGCACGATATAGGAAAAGTGGGCATACCGGACGGCATACTCAACAAGAGCGAGAAGCTGCTGGATGAAGAATGGGAATTATTAAAGCAGCATCCCAGACTATCAGCTACTATTGTAGGTCATGTCCCCAGTCTGAGCGCATGCCTGGCGGCGGTAAGACATCATCACGAGCGGTGGGACGGAAGGGGTTACCCGGCAGGTTTAAAAGGTGAAGCGATCCCCATTGAGGCTCGCATCCTGTGCGTCACTGATGCATTCGAAGCCATGATATCAGAGCGACCTTACCGCTCTGCGTTGAGTTTTAAGCAGGCCATAGCTGAGTTGGAGAAATGCTCGGGCACGCAGTTTGATCCCACGATAGTCAGAACGTTCATACCGATCGTACTTTCGACGGCACCCGATGACATCGAGCTTGAAATGCAGCGAGTTCGTTACGAACCCGATTAACTCCTCTTCACCAGCACGCAGATATTGCGCGAAAAACACTTCAGGGGCAGCCTGTAATAGCTTTCAGGTCGCGCTGCCAGCACTTTAAATCCCGCATCGCCGAGCGCCCTAACAATTTCAAAATAGGTAAACAAGTAATAATATCTGTGTATTACCTGATCCCCGGCCTTCCATGGAATATAAACGTCACTGCCCTTACCCAGAAAAATCCTCTGCCACCGGTTCCACACTGTTATAAATGCCTCCCCGCCGGGTTTTAGTACGCGCCTGAGCTCACGTAAGGCCATACCCCTGCTCTGTTTACCGGGGATGTGATGGTAGGTTGCCACTGCTATAGCGTAATCGAAGGCGCACTCGCCAAAGGGAAGATAGACCGCATCCGCCCACAATAAATTGGGGCTGATGTCGTGTTTCTCAGCATATTTAATGGCCATCCTGATCATCTGTCCCGACGAGTCCAGTCCCCACAACTCGAATTTATCCTGGAAGGGCAGGAAATCCGGGCCGTGTGCGCAGCCGATATTCAACAGTCTGCCCTGCCCCCAGCGATCCGCCAGGGATTTCAGCTCGGTCTCAAAGCGGGTCCTGTGCCTGAGCCGGTACCAGCTCTCTGCAATATTGTCGTAGGTATTTGAAATGTGATTGTCCTTGTTGGCCTTTTACCTGATTTGCTAAACTTGAACCGCTGCCTAAATATATCACAACTTCAGATCGCCATCCTATAATGCGAAAAAGCTCGAGGACCATCTCAGGTGTCACGCCGGTAGCGGTAATGGCCAGGCCTATGCCGTGTCCCGGGTCCTGCGTGTTTTGCCCATCATTCACAGGCTCTCCCAAGAGCTATACACCGGAGTCCCCCGCAGTATTACGCGCCCTGTCCTGCGAATTCGATCCGTCCAGACAGGTGGAGTTCCGCCTCAATATATTTTCTAAGATGGGGCACCCGGTCGATAAAGTGGAATTGATCGTCATGGGCGGAACTTTCCTGGCATCACCGCCCGAATACCAGTATAGCTTTATCCGGTCCTGCTATGATGCGCTTAACGGACGCCCTTCAAAGAACCTGGAGGATGCCCAGCGGCTGAATGAGACCGCCAGATACCGGTGCGTGGGCCTCTGCATCGAAACTCGTCCGGACTGGTGCAGTGAAAACGACGTGAAGCGCATGCTTGAGTATGGAACCACCCGTGTGGAACTGGGCGTACAAACTCTGGACGACGATATATACCGGCTGGTCCGGCGCGGCCACTGCGTTAAAGATGTGAACGATGCCACGTCCCTGCTGAAAAAATACGGCCTAAAAGTCTACTATCACTGGATGCCGGGACTGCCTGGATCGACGCTGCAGCATGATCGATCACAGGCAAGGCTGCTTTTCGCTGATGCCGGCTATAGACCAGATGGGCTCAAGATCTACCCCACCCTGGTTGTAAGCGGCACCGAACTCGAGCAGTGGTACCGCCAGGGCAAATATTCTCCCTACTCCATGGATGAAATGATCGATCTTGTAGCCGATATAAAAACTGCCGTACCTCGCTATGTCCGTATCCCGCGGGTAATGCGCGATATCCCCACAAAATTCATTACTGCAGGTTGCCGCGACCTTTCCTTACGCTCCGGAGTAAAGGAAGTTATGAAAAAAAGGGGGACACAGTGCCTATGCACGCGCTGCCGTGAATACGGCCACCGCCGGCGGGAGGGCTATAAGATAGGTACGCCCACCCTGCACAGGTATGATTACGAGTCATCGGGAGGCAGGGAAATATTCCTTTCCTTTGAAGACGCTGCCGGTACACTGTTCGGCCTGTTGCGGCTCCGTATCGGCCCTGATGATATTTTCCCTGCGCTGATAAGGGAGGTTCACATCTTCGGATCGGAGGTGCCCATAGGTGAACAGGACGACCTGGCTGCACAGCACAAAGGGCTGGGCTCCGAACTGATTAAAGAGGCGGAACGTATCGCCGGCGAGGAATTTGCAGCGGAAAGCATCGCTGTAATCAGCGGAGTGGGGGCCCGTGATTATTTCCGTCGCGGCTTCGGCTATGAGCTCTCAGGCCATTATATGTGTAAGAAGCTCAGATCAGGTATACAGGTGGCATGATACCATATGTCCGGATGCAATCTGTTTGAGCTCAGGCTCGATCTCAGAACATACGGGCATCGCGCGACGGCATCTGGTATGGAAGCGGCATCCGGAAGGCGGACTCAGGGGAGAGGGCACATCTCCCTTAAGCAGTATCCTTTCAACGCCTTCGGGACGCAGACTGGCTATGGCCGACAATAATGCTTCCGTATATGGGTGCAGCGGGTTACGAAAAAATTCAGCTTTGCCCGCCATCTCAACAATCTTGCCCAGGTACATGACTGATACCCGATCGGATAAATACCTGACCACGGAAAGATCGTGACTTACGAAGATATAAGCCAGCCCGTCCTTGTCTCTTATATCCATCATCAGGTTTAGTATCTGGGCCTGCACCGAGACATCCAGCGCACTGACGGGCTCGTCGGCAATTATCAACTGGGGATCCATAGCTAACGCCCTGGCGATGCCGATGCGCTGTTTCTGGCCTCCGCTGAATTCGTGAGGATATCTCTCACCGAAATCCGCCTCCAGTCCGACCTTCTCCAGCAGGCGGGCAACGCGGTCGCCTACTTCTGCCGCATCATTGATACCGTGTACTATGAGCGCCTCGGCTATTGAATTGCCGACATTCATTCGGGGGTCCAGAGACGAATCAGGATCCTGAAAGACTATCTGCATTTTCCCTCTCAGTTCCCTGAGCCTACGGCTGTCCAACCCCAGCACATTCGTACCGTTAAATTTGATATCGCCGGCTGTCGGCTCTTCCAATCTTAATATGGTCCTGCCAAGCGTCGATTTACCGCATCCGGATTCCCCTACAAGACCAAGTACCTCACCTTTTTCGACGGTCAGCGAAACACCGTCCACCGCCCGTATCTCACCGATCGAACGTGACATCAATCCGCCGGTCATCCTGTAGTACTTTTTGAGGTTATTGACCTCAAGCATGGGACCGGCCATCAATTTACTCCCCCTCTTTTCTGCCCGAAGAGGTGACAGGACACCTCATGATCAGCGGCAATTTGAACAGACGCGGGAACGGTTGACCGGCAAATGCCCATCACGTGTGAGCAGCGCGGGTGAAAAGTGCATCCGGACGGCATTTCCAGAGGATTGGGGGTATTACCCGGGATGGAAGGTAGCCTTGTGGCCTGAGACGATATATCCGGCAGGCAATCGATAAGCCCGACAGTATACGGGTGTGCCGGCCTTCTCAGTATATCTTCAACGGGGGCAACTTCCACCACTCTGCCTCCGTACACTACGGCTGCACGATCTCCAATCTCAGTAACCAGAGACAGATCATGCGTGATGAAAATGATAGACATCTGCCTGCGGAGCTTGAGTTCCCTCAGAATGTGTATGATTTGTGCTCTGATAGTTACATCCACAGACGTAGTCGGCTCATCGGCGATCAATATTTGCGGGCTGCAGGAAAGGCTCATGGCGATCATAGTCCTCTGCTTCATCCCTCCCGACATCTGATGAGGATACATTTTGAGAGCGTTTCCCGGCTGAGGTATATTCATTTCTTCCAGCAGGGTGCGGGCCCTGTCCATGGCTTTCGTCCGGCTGATCCTCTCATGCACCATTACCTGTTCTATTATCTGGTCGCCGATGGTAAAAACAGGATTCAACGATGATTGTGCATTCTGAAAAACCATGGCGATATCCCCACCTCTAATCTCTCTCAGATGCGGCACCGGGCAGGTGGTAAGGTCCACGCCTTTATAAGTGACCTGACCTCCTACTATCCTGCCGGGCGGGTCATCGAAAAGACGGAGAATAGACAGGGCCGTCACAGATTTGCCGCAGCCTGATTCGCCCACCAGGCACAGACATTCTCCTTTTCTAAGAGCGAAATCCACACCGTTTACAGCTTTTACCGTGCCGCGACGAGTGAAGAACCATGTCTTCAGGTTTTTTACTTCCAGAACCGTCTCGGATTTCAAATGCATACTATTCCCGTCTGTAAGTTCATATACTGGCCTTGGGATCGAAGGCGTCTCTTAAACCGTCGCCGAAGAAATTGAAGGAGAGAACCGTAAGGAAGAGCATAATACCAGGCTCTACAGCCACCCACCAGGCCGTATCCAGGCTGTGCTGTCCGGTGTTAAGGATGGTCCCCCAGCTTGTGCTCATGGGATCACCCAGTCCGATAAAGCTCAATGCAGCTTCTGCCATGATAACACCCGGTATGGAAAGCGTGGCCATCACGATAATCAGGCTGCTGACGTTGGGAATAAGATGGTAAAACATAATCCGGGCATCGCCGGCGCCCAGAGCTTTGGATGCGGTAACGAAATCCCTTGTTCTGACGGACAGTGTCTCGCTCCTTATCAGCCTTGCCGCCCCCGTCCAACCGGTCAGGCCGATAACCAGCACTATTATGGCCAGGCTGGGCCCGAAGATAAACACGATCATCACCAGCAGCAGAAAGAATGGAAAGGTCATCATTATATCGGTGAACCGCATTAAAACGTTGTCAACCCATCCGCCCGAGAAAGCAGAGAGCACGCCGATGAATGTACCCAGAAAAATGGCAATACCTGTAGCCAGCAGACCGACCAGCAGCGATATCCTGGCCCCCGAGATCAGCATGGCGAGCATATCCCGCCCCTTGCTGTCTGTCCCCAGCGGGTGATCCGCTTGACCCCAGACAACCGTGGTTGTGGATTCACCGGTCGATATTTCATAAACCGATTCCTCAATTGAGAAGCCCAAAGGGGGAAGGTTCTTAATCGTAAAATCCGTCTTTTGCGGGTCCGGCGCAAAAATCGGGCCGAATATACCTATAAGGCAGAGGAACATGATGAAACCCAGGCCTGCAATGGACAACCGGTTTTTACACAGCCGTTCCCAGTAGTAATCCATCAGCCTCTTGCCGGAGCGCGCCGGCTTGACTTCAGTCATATCTAATCCTCGGATCAAGATATGTATAGATCAGGTCCGTCGAAAGGTTAATAAACAGGACGAGGAAGGTGCCGATCAGAGTAACCGCAACAACCACCGCATAATCGTTGGCGAAAATGGCATTGAAGGACACCTGTCCCAGTCCCGGGATACCGAAAACTATCTCGGTCAGGTATGCGCCGCCGAAAACAACGCTGCCCAGATCGAACATAATAATTGTGACCAGCGGCAGCACGGCATTGCGCAGAACGTGCTTACCGATAACCGTTTTCTCAGGCAATCCCTTGGCGCGCGCCGTCGTAATAAAATCCTTGCGCAGGTTGTCCAGCATGGCTGACCTGGTATAGCGCAGGTACCCCGCCAGCTCGCCGATGCCCAGCGCCAGCACGGGCAACAGGAGCTGCTTGAGATTCTGGAGCGACCATATAGGGTAACCGGTATCGTAATACGTCTTAAACCACCCCAGGTATACTGCAAATACCATAATCAGCATCAGACCCAGCCAGAATCCGGGAATTGAAATACCGATGAACGAGAAAATAGACGCCGCATAATCAACCCTGGTATTTTGTTTGACCGCTGCCAGCATACCCAGCCCCACTCCCAGAATAATGGCGAAAATCGTAGCCAGCAGTATGAGCTGGAAGGAATATATCCAGTGCGAGGCTATCAGGTCGGCAACCGACTGCGACGTACTGAAAGACCATCCCCAGTTGCCCTGCAGCAGATTTCCCATATAGGTAAGATACTGATCGAGAATGGGCTTATCAAGGCCGTAGCGTGCCTCAATGGCCTGTTTGACTGATTCAACGTCCTGTCCCCTGGCGGCGATATTAAGTATATATCTATCCACGGGAGAGGTGGGTCCCAGTCTCAGCAGAACGAAGGTGACTGTCATGATGCCCCAGGCGATGATGACGCTGTAGATAAGACGCTTGATTATATAGCTGCGCATCTATATATGCCTGGTGCAGCGCTCAGCTAAATGATGCTATGGTCTTTTATTCAAAGCGCCACATGTAGTAATTATAACCC
>JAEAME010001652.1_pt1 | contig 14730 bp, 14 predicted proteins | sample 8958731 | NCBI WGS metagenome assembly JAEAME01 (sample SAMN16933194, study PRJNA681113) | bioreactor sludge metagenome | isolation source: anerobic bioreactor sludge (Control) | place: India:Bengaluru | collected 2018-10-24 | reverse complement strand
TAAACGGATTCAGAAGACCTACCGTTTCCGAAACAAGATATCATACTTCTGCAGCTCTTGCATACGGTTTTAAAAACCTTAAATACTTTACATGGTTTACACCTACAAATAGAAGTGAAGAGTTTACCGAAGCCATTGTATCAGCTGACGGTAAGAAAACTGACACATTTGAAGGTATTGCACAAATTAACAGGGATATAAAGAAGGTAAGCAAGATTTTAGGTAACCTTGACGCTTTAGAAATATACCATAACGGAAGATCGGATGCGGACACAGTAAAACTAAAACAAGGTTGGTATGTGGAGAGTATAGGCAAACAGGATTTCCTTGTTTCCCTTATGGTTGACAGGGATACAGGCAGAAATTACTTAATGATAGTTAACAAGAATTTCAAAAAGGATGTAACCATACCTTTGAAATTAAACGGAATAGATAAATTAAATGATGTTACAACCGGCGAAAGTATGGAAGTATCTATAACAGACGGCGTTATAAATTGCGAAATGGTTGCGGGAGGGTTCAGACTATATGCACTTAACGAAGGAATCAGTCTGCAAAAACCATATGAAGATGATTCTAAAACTAATATTGCATTAAATAAACCCGTTTATTCAACCGATTCATTGGGATATAACGGATATTATACATGTAAAGCCGTTGACGGCGTAAGAATTTCATCTGATAAATCAAGAGGCTGGAGATATGAGGGTAACGGAAATGAAGAAATCTATATAACCGTTGATTTAAAACGTATTGTAGAATTTAACAGAATTGATATATATCCTGCGGGCAATACGGATTCGGGTTCATACGGAGCTCTGTTTCCAAAAGAGTATACCATAATGTATTCATCTGACGGAAAAGACTACAAAACACTGTATGAATCTCTGACAAGTAATAAATTTGATCCTGTAAAAGCAAGATATGTTAAAATCAGAATTGACAGTCTTATTAAGATGGGTGAAAACAGTTATGCAGAGATAGGTGAGATTGAGATCTATAACGATGACGGCAGTATTCCCGCATATGAAAAGTATGAAAACACAAATAACAATAATAAAAATAAAGCGTTGGGTTGCATGACATTTGTTTCATCTACATCGGAGTATTTACAATGGGGATGGAGTCAGTTATATATAAATGACGGTCAAATTGAAGCAACAGAAACCAAAAGTGGTTTTACAACACAGACAGGAATAAATAAAACAGATCCCAATAAACCCGAATGGATTACCTTTTTACTTGGAAAAGGTAAGAAAGTATCAAAAGTTATATTGTATCCTGCAAATAACGCAGCATATTTTCCTAAGAGTTATATAGTTGAGGTTTCTGAAGACGGTGAGAATTGGAAACAGGTAGCACAGTATAATGAAAACACAAACAAGAAAATGGAGCCAAGAGAAGTTACTTTCGAAGAAGTTGATGCAGTCTTTCTAAGGGTTACTACCAAAGAAATGAGACAGAATCTTTCAAGTGCAGACGGTTACCTGTTCCAGGTTGCGGAAATAGAAATTTATTAACATTAAACTATAAGGCTACAGGTATTGCACCTGTAGCTGTTTATTTATCTGGGAATAAACCGTTTTATTTCACCGCAGGCAATTTTGCTGCCTGATGCACCCGAAGGTGGGGTAGTAAAATCATCGGGGAGCTGATGTATTATAATAGTACGCCCTATAATCTCACTAAGTTTAAATCTATTAGTATAAAATGCCATCCAGGCATAACCTGAGTTTTCAAACAGCGGAGGAAGGTCGCCCGCATGCTGCGGATGTGAGCATCGTGACGGGTTATAATGCATACCTACATTCTTAAAAGGATCCTCATTATCACCGGAGCATTCTCCTCCGTCGTGTATATGAAAACCAAACACTTTGCCTGTGCAGGTGCCGCTTTGTGTAGGCAGACCGTATACCTCAACTGTCATTAATACCCCGGATCTTACCTGATAAAAATCCACATGACCTTCTAAGTCCGGGTGCTTATTATCTCCCTGTATATCTCCGGTGGCACCGGGGTTACGCTTTAATATTACTTCAGCAAAATTTTTGGTATTTCTTCTAAAATTGAATATCATTCTTTCACCTCATTTCTACAATATAGTTTATGTGGACTTTAACATCATTGTGTAAAAAAACGATATTTTAAAAATAAATTGCAACAATGTCATCATTGCTATATAATTTATTGTGTATAATATATGTAGTACAGAGAGGCAGTTATGTTGTATATAAGGAATAAAAAAGGTATGACATTGGTAGAAGTAATAGTTGTTATTGTTATAATGCTTGTAGTGGCAGGCATTGCCATACCCTCAATCTCTTATTACAGACAGATTTCAGAGCACAGGTATCGGGAGAATGTCGCAAAGTCAATATTTATAGCCAGTCAAAATGCTCTTACTCAGAAGTATTCCACAGGACTTTTTTCTAAGCTTAACAATTCCGGAACGGTTATGGTTGATACTATGAATCATGATATTTCTGATTATTACAGTGAAGAAATAAATATTAATAATGAAAATATAGTATATTTAAGTATATCAAAAGGAGAAGGCAGCAACAGTGAACTTTACAATTTAATTGAGCCGTATTTGCTTGATAAGGCAAGGCTTAACGATGCTGTCTTAATAGAGTATAATAAAATAACAGGTAAGGTTTTATCCGCTTTTTATTCGGATAAAATTCAGTCATTCGGATACGGAACGGGAAACTTTGTCGATGTAACTGACAGAAGTTTGGCTGCGAGAAAAGATAAAAAGTTTGGATATTTTGGAGTGGCTACAACAGGAACCTTTGAGACTACCGGGACTATCGGTGAATTTAACGCAACTTTAATCGATCATATAGACAAGGATATAGCCGAATATGGATTACTAACATTAGAACTTAACCTACCGGCTGATTATGATACGGATTCTGTTATATATGATTTATATATTGCAGATAACCGCATACTCTCTTTATATACTAACGGTAACTTTGAATTTACTTTAACCGACGTATCAAACGATATTACATATGCTTTTCAAAATCCACTCGGTGAACTTAAGCATATTATGTATACAAAAGATTCTGAAGGAAGAAAGATATTTGTACTCGTTCTTGACAGCATTATAGAAGGGTACAATATAAATAAATATTATGCAGGGATAGATAATGTCAGTGTAAAAGTAGTAGCAAGACTCGGTGCTTTAAAAAGAATAGTTGAAACCAATCAGGAACACTCCCTTTATGATAAGATAAACAATAATATATGTGAAATTACAAGTATAAGACATTTAAATAATGTCAGATACGGAAACACATTTAATTCATTTAAGCAGATGTGTGATGTATATGCATATGATTACTCAGGAACGCCTTATAAATATTTTAAACCTATAGAAACATTCTCAAAAGTATATGACGGTAATAAAAACAGGATTTATAACCTGAATATAAATACAGACGAAGCTGCACTGTTCAATGAACTGACTTCAAATTCAACCGTAAAGAATGTTATATTGTCGTCCCCAAATATACAGGGTGTTACTTATGCTGCGGGTATAGCATGCAATAATTCAGGAATTATTGAGAATTCTGTTATTGGTGTTGTTGAGAATGATGCAAGCGTAAATGGTTCTATAACGGTTACAGGGGAAGGGTTTGCAGGTGGTTTAGTAAGTAATAACTTAGGAACGGTAAGGAACTGCGTTAATGCAATAAATATTATATCCAAAAATGCAAGCTCAGAAACTTATGCGGGGGGTATTGTCGGAGGAAATGTTAACAGTGCCATAGTTGAGAACTGTTATAATACGGGTGTTGTTTTTTCAAGCGGTTATTCAGGAGGTATAGCAGGGATAAATGACAGCAACTCCATAATAAGAGATTGTTACAACAACGGCAGGATAAATATAGAACTTGGCAATATTGGTACACCGCTTCCTAACAATAATTTTAGTTATACCAATTCTTTATATATACCCGGTACTTATATGGCGGGTATAATAAGACTGGGAATATCAGGCGGTGTAGTAGGTTATAACAAATCAAGTGTACAATATTGTTATAATTCAAACTATGTAGGTACCGAAAACGGAGGATTGTTTGGTAAATATGAATCAGGCTCCGTTGTACAGAGCGTCTTTTTGATAAATGAATACAATAGATCTCAAAATATTGCAGGTATCGAATGCTCGGTTACCGAATCACAATTAAAAAGTAAATATGGTACTGCCGCTGACAACTATATGTTACCCGCCACAAAGTATGGACGTTTTAATTATATATATCCCTATATTAAAACCAATGTTCACGATTTTCCTTGGGAGAAAGTATCAATATACGATCCGACAGACAGAATACTGAATATTGAAAATTCGGAGTCTACCGACGCATGTTTTTTATCATTTGATCCGAGTGACTTCGACAAAAGGCAAGATGCTTATTTAACCATTTATTTTAGTGATAAGACTATAGAGTTTTATTTGGATTGGAAAATAATGGTTGACAATGCGAATTTACAGGATAATCCCAAAGATGCCGTAAATCCAATATATAATGGTATCTGGTTAACCTCATCGGACGGACAAATAACATGTCCTGTATATGCCAAAAGAGTTAACGGACAGTTGTCTGAGATAGTGGTAATGTTAAACTATATAGATTATAACAATAATATAAGCGGTATTTTAATTGACGATTATTTTACCGCAAAGTTAGTGGTAGTCGGTAAAGAACAGCAGGAATTTAACTATAATGTGCCCGTACACAATCTATTCGGAAATGTGGGTACTGACAATCAGGATATCAACTTAATAAGAAATACAAGGCACTTGTTAAATATTAAATACAAATTAAACGGAACATTTTTACAGACAGATAATATAGATCTCCAAGATATCGGTTTGTTAAATCAAACACTTTCGGGCAATAATGAATTTACAGGTGTATACGACGGTGACGGATATTCAATTTCAAATTTACAAATAAATAAAAATACGTCTGATAATATCGGTTTGTTTTCAACAGTAGGCAGTTCGGGTGTTATTAAGAATGTCGATTTAAAAGAGATAAACATTACCGGAAATAATAATGTAGGAGCTGTTTGTGGTGTTAATAAAGGTGTGCTGGAGAATATTATAATTCAGAATTCAAATACAAGTAATAAAATATATGGGATAAATAACATAGGAGGAATATGCGGCAATAATTCCGGTGGCACTATAACAAATTGTTATAATAATGGAGTTAAAACAGAAGGAAACAATAATGTAGGCGGTATTGCCGGCTATTCGGAAAATAACAGTCATATAAATGATTCAATATGCAGCTCCGTTATTAGCGGTAATGACAGTGTCGGCGGAATATCCGGGAAATCTATAAACAGTTATTTAACTAATGTTGAAAATATATCAAATGTAACTGGAACAAGTAATGTCGGAGGAATATGCGGATATGCCGATGGATTAACATCGACAGGCTATTTATATAATAACAGAGATAATGTAAATAAAATAAACGGCACAAACAGTGTCGGCGGTATATTCGGAAATTTAATTAATAATTCAAGCATTAATACAGGCAGCGAGAATTTAAATATTATTGCCGGCAACGGAGAAGTAAACGGAAGCGAAAATGTAGGTGGTATTGTGGGAAGTATAAAAGACAGCACCATAGGAAATATAAGCTTTAATTACAGACAGATCATTAATAACGGAAAGATCACAGGTACAAAAACAAGCAGTTCAAATACAGGCGGTTTAATAGGCAAAATGGATTCTAATTCTTATATGTATAATTGCTTTAATACCGGTACGGTATCAGCGGTTAATAATACGCAAATGCAATACAAATACAATAATGTACCTTTTGTTGGGTATGCAGTAAATATATCCGATATAACAAATTATCTGAGGGTAACAACAAATGGGTAAAAAATATAACTTTTATAAATATATGAATAATAAAAAAGGCATCTCCATTATATTTGTAGTCGTTATAATGGTTGTTTTCCTTATAATCGGAGCATCAGTAATAACTGCCGCTTCTGTTTCCAGGGGCACTGCCGTAAAAAACATAGATAACAAGCAGCTATACTATTATGCAAAATCTACTTTAAAGCTTATAGATGACTCCGTAGACAGTAATAATGGTATAGGTGTAAGTATTCTGAATATGATTGTAAAACATACAAAAAATGAAAGTTCAATTCCGGGCTCGTTTAACTGTACTCTTAGGTTGTCAGAAATTAACGGAAGCCAAAACAATGATGTTGCATATGAAAATGTTATTGTTACATTAGTTAATCCTGTTTGCGAAGTTAAACAAACCAGTCCTGAAGAGTATATAGTAAGAATATCAAAAATGACTATATCATTTGAAACCGTATACAGAGGACAGCATTATTTGCTCAATGTAGACTATAGTTGTGCAGCTGACGGTATTAATTTGTCAGGCGGAACACAATGGTCGGAAAATAGCTTTAGTTTTATTAAAGTCTACCAATAAAGAGGTACTTATGAACAATAAACGTGGAGAAACATTAGTAGAAACGATAACGAGTCTTGTATTATTTATAGTTATACTAAGCAGTGTGACTATAATGATACAACTTGCCTGGAAGTTTATTAACGAAACTACCGATATGTACAGCAATATCGACAATGATATAGTTAACGCCGAAAATAAACAAAATCTTACTGAAGAAAAAGAAATGGTCTTTTCTTTTTCAATCGAAGAGGAAGATATATTTGTTAACATCCCAATAAGTGTAAAGAAAAGCGGGAGATTACGCATATATGAAACTAAATAAATATTTATATAACAGAAAAGGATTTACTTTGGTAGAATCAATTGTGACATTGGTTATCTTGCTTATTTTTATATCAAGTTTGATTGCTGCTTTAGTTCCTACACTGAATATATTTAACAGAACAATAAATTTGGCAGATGACCAATCTGTGGCATTAAATATAGCCGATACCATTGCACATAAAATAGCATACGGCAAATACACAACAATCAGTACGGACAATAAAGTGCTGACGGTGGACGGAGTGCAAATTTCAGCACCGGACGGTTATTTATTAATAGGAGGCGCAGACGGTTTTGATCCGGGATATTATAACGGTTGTACTGTAAATTTAAGTTTTTTACCCAATGATAGTGCAGTTAATATAACTGTTGAAATAGTCAGAAACAATAAAACGGTGTTTACTCATCAAACAACAATAAAACCGCTTTACAGCGGTTTTATTTGAACATATATTGTGTTGTGGCGTGCCTAGAGGGATTCGAACCCCCGACCCACGCCTTAGAAGGGCGTTGCTCTATCCAACTGAGCTATAGGCACAAGTGGAGCGGGTGAAGGGAATCGAACCCTCACAATCAGCTTGGAAGGCTGATGTTCTGCCATTGAACTACACCCGCGTTTGTCAATCAACTTGACTTGCACATTATACACAATACAAAATATCGTGTCAAGACTTTTTAGAAATTTTTTTCTAGATCTTTATATCCGCTGTTCCATTGTTTGTAATTAATCTAAGTGGTATAATTGAAGTGTTAACAGTTTATTATGTACTTGGGGGAATTACAATGACACTTGAAAAAATATACTTAACCGAAGACAAAAGAGTTACTTTAACAGCTTACATACAGGAATGTTCTAAAGAGATAGCAATATCCGGTTTTAGACCTTCTGTTTTGGTGTGCCCGGGAGGCGGGTATTGTTTTACATCGGACAGAGAAGCCGAACCCATAGCACTGGCTTATCTTGCAAAAGGTTTTAACGCTTTTGTATTAAGGTATTCGGTAGGGGAATATGCATCTTATCCTACCCCTCTTGTAGAATTATCAAAAGCAATGAAAATCATAAGGAATAATGCAGAAAAATGGTATTGTGATCCGGACAGAATAGCAGTATGCGGATTTTCCGCGGGCGGACATCTTGTAGCTACGCTGGGAACACTTTGGAATGATGAATACATACAAAAAGAATCGGGATGTACAAACGGAGAGAACAAACCAAACGCACTTATTTTGGGTTATCCTGTTATAACTTCGGGAATTTATTCACATGCCGGTTCGATTAATATGCTTTTACAGAAAGACTTAAACAATGAAGAATTAAAAAATAAACTCTCATGTGAGAAAAATGTCGGTATACATACACCTCCGACATTCATATTCCATACATTTACGGATAATGCCGTACCGGTAGAAAATGCACTTTTGTTTTCATCCGCACTTGCAAAAGCCAACGTACCCTTTGAACTGCATATATTCCAGGACGGCGCCCACGGACTTGCTCTTTCCAATCATTGTACATATGTGGTTCCTGACAATTTGAATGAGGATGCAGAAAAGTGGATGGAACTGTCAATATCATGGCTATGGAATTTGTTTGGCAAACGTGTACCGGAAAAAGGATTAAAATTAACTGCGGAACAAAGATGCCGCGGCAGTATATGAGGTGTAATTATTGATTATATTAGGAATTGATCCGGGATTCGCCATAACGGGATACGGTGTTTTGGATTATAGGGACAACCGATTTAACGCACTTACATACGGTGTGTTGAGTACAAAATCAACAGAACTGTTTACTGACAGGCTCAGTGCCATAGACAAAAAATTAAAAGAGCTTATTGCCGAATATAAGCCGGATTGCTGCAGTATTGAAGAACTGTTCTTCAATAACAATGCCAAAACCGCTATTGCGGCCGCACAAGGCAGGGGAGTGGCCATTATGTCGGTAACATCACAGGGCATACCCACATATGAATATACTCCTTTGCAGGTAAAACAGTCTGTGACCGGATATGGCAGGGCAGATAAAAACCAGGTACAACAGATGGTAAAAATGATTTTACATTTAGATAAGATCCCCAAACCTGACGATGCGGCAGACGCCTTGGCTATTGCAATCTGTCATGCACATTCCAAATTAATTGCCAAAAGGTTATAAACGGTTGCTTAATAAAAGAAAAAAGGGTATTATTATATACAAATAATAAAGAAAGGTTTCAGTATGTTTGAATTTATTAAAGGAGAACTATACAGCAAAAGCGCTGACAGTGTCGTAATAAATGTAGGCGGTGTAGGGTTTAAAATATATACATCTTATCAAACTATAAATGCATTGGGAGAAGTAAAAAAACAGGTTACAGTTTACACGCATTTAAATGTAAGAGAAGATGAAATTACGCTTTTTGGCTTCGCAACAAATGAAGAACTTGCTGTTTTTCATATGCTTTTATCGGTAAGCGGTGTAGGACCCAAAGTGGCACTGAGCGTATTGTCCACACTTACACCTTCGGCGTTCAGTATGGCCGTGGCAACAGGGGATTTTAAAGTGATATCCAAAAGTAAAGGGATAGGACCCAAGATTGCACAGCGAATAGTACTCGAGTTAAAAGATAAAATTAAAAAGAATATGAATATTACGGATACTGAAGTAAGTGATGATGTATCCGGACTGAATGTACAAAATGATGTGGACAGGGATGCCGTATCGGCACTTATGGTTTTAGGATATACGGTAAAAGAAGCTTCCGAAGCAGTACGAAAAGCATACAGCGACGGTATGACGCTTGAAGAAACCGTTAAACAGGCATTAAGACAAATGAGATAAGGAGGTATAAATGGCAGGGTTTGATGAAAACGAAAGAATTGTTACTCCGGAAATAGCATTCGAGGATTTAGAAGAAAGTAATTTAAGACCTAAAAAGTTCAGTGAGTATATAGGTCAGGAGAAGATAAGAGAGAATTTATCCGTTTTTATAAAAGCAGCAAAGCAAAGAGGCGAATCTCTCGATCATGTTCTACTTTACGGACCTCCGGGATTGGGAAAAACAACGCTTGCGGGAATAATAGCAAGTGAAATGGGTGTTAACCTCAGGATAACATCCGGTCCGGCTATTGAAAAAGCCGGTGACCTGGCCGGTTTACTTACCAATCTGAATGAATGCGATGTTCTTTTTATAGATGAAATCCACAGAATAAGCAGGACTGTGGAAGAAATACTTTATCCGGCAATGGAAGACTTTGCGTTTGATATCATTATGGGCAAAGGACCTGCGGCAAGATCATTAAGATTGGATTTACCCAAATTCACATTAGTCGGAGCCACAACCCGGGCGGGACTTCTGTCGGCACCTTTAAGGGATCGTTTTGGGGTCATAAGCAGGCTTGAAATGTATACTGTTCCCGAATTATCAAAAATAGTAATGAGGTCTGCCAGTATACTCAATGTAAAAATAGACGAAGCGGGAGCCAGAGAAATAGCAATGAGATCAAGGGGTACTCCGAGAATAGCAAACAGAATGTTAAAAAGAGTACGTGACTTTGCACAGATTCAGAATAACGGTGACATTACATTGAATGTTGCCAAAAATAGTCTGGATGCGTTGGAGGTAGACAGATTGGGTCTCGATAACGTGGACAGAAATGTACTTAATGCGATAATATTAAAATTTGGCGGAGGGCCCGTAGGACTCGAAACACTTGCTGCGGCAACAGGTGAAGAAATGACAACGATAGAGGATGTATATGAACCTTATTTACTGCAGCTTGGATTTATAAACAAAACACCGAGAGGAAGGATTGCAACCGTTTCTGCTTATGAACATTTGGGAATTCCTTTTAATTGCGGCAATCCAAAGCAACTGAGTTTACTTGAGGAGGAAAAACAGTGAAACTATTATTGCATATATGCTGCGGTCCATGCAGTCTGTATGTTATCGACAAGTTAAAAGAACTCCTAAACAATAACGAGGACAGCATAACCGGGATATTTGCAAATCCGAATATCCATCCGTATGATGAATTCTTAAGAAGGCAGGAAAGCACGAAGGCAGCGTGTAAAAATAAAAATATACCTCTTATACTTCTTGATGACTTTGATATGGAAAAATGGGAAAACTATAGCGGTATAAGAGAAAACAGATGTCGTATGTGCTATAATACAAGATTGAATGTGGTAGGGAAATATGCAAAAGAAAACGGTTTTACTCATATGTCCACCACTTTACTTGTAAGCCCTTATCAAAATAAAGAATTAATAAAATATGAAGGAGAAAAATTGGCCGGGATCTACGGAATCAATTTCTTCTACAGAGATTTCAGTGAAGGTTTTAGGGAAGGACAGAAACAGGCAAAAGAACTCGGTTTATACAGACAAAAATATTGCGGCTGCATAAAATCTTTGAGTGAAAGATAAAAAAATAACAAGGGGAATCTGATATGGAAGAGAACAACAATTTAAACGAAGAAGAAACAGAAAGCAAAAATTCAGAAAATGAGACTGAATTATTACCTGAAGAAACTACTTATGAGTTACAGGAAAACAATGATGAAGTTGAAGATAAAGATGAAGATGAAGAGTCCGACGAAAAAGCTATTAAAGTATCTGCATGCAGTAGACAGGTAAGAAATATTTTAAGCTGGGTATGGACCATATTGCTGGCATTTTTAATAGCAATAATTATTAACTCATATGTAATCAGAGCAAGCGAAGTATACGGAAGATCAATGAATCCTACTCTGGTTGAAGGTGATGTAGTGTTCATATCAAGACTGCCATATATTATAAATTCACCTAAGCACAATGATATTGTGGTATTTGATTCGACCCTTGCACGCAGAAGCTTTTTTACTGAAATAAAGGAATCATTAAAATACAACCTCATAACACAAAAAATATTCAGAGTTGAAAATACGGACAAATATTGGATTAAAAGAGTAATAGGTGTACCGGGTGACGTAATATCGGCAAAAGACGGAAAGCTATATAGAAACGGAAAATTACTTGAGGAGTCATATATTAATTACAACGACCCAAACCCTATAAGATACTTTGATTTTTCTGTAACCGTTGAAGACGGTAAAATATTTGTAATGGGTGACAACAGAAACAACAGTGAAGACAGTCGTATGATAGGTCAGGTACCCATTAATGATGTGCTCGGTAAAGTAGTAATCGGAGTGGATTGATGTTAACAATAATAATAGCGACACAGAATAAAAACAAAGTAAAAGAATTTGAAAAGATATTAGCGATTAATAATATTGAGGCTAATGTCGTTTCTGCGGGAGAAATAGGAATTAATAATATGCCCGATGAAACAGGAAGTACTTTCATTGAAAATGCATATATAAAAGCCGAAGCTGTTTTTAAAATGATTCCTTTTGTATCTCATCATATAAATGCTCCGTATGTAGTAATAGCGGATGATTCGGGATTGACTGTTAAAGCATTAAACAACAGACCTGGTATATATTCGGCAAGATACGCTTCGACTGACGGTAATGATGCAAGCGACAGGGACAATGTAAATAAACTGCTGAATGAAATGAAGGATGTACCCGAAGATAAAAGAAAAGCCTCATTCGTCTGTACCATTGCCGCAATTACAAGTGATAATATTAAAATAGATGCAACGGGTACTTTAGACGGAGTTATAGCATTTAGTCCAAAAGGTACAAACGGGTTCGGATATGACCCTGTAATGTATGTACCTGAAGAAGGCAGTACCGTAGCGGAAATGACAAGTGAAAAGAAAAATCAAATAAGTCATAGGAGCAAAGCGATAAAAAAAGTTGCAGAAAGAATAAAGGAGATATACTTTTAATGGTTTTATTACAAAAATGTGCATCATATGATCAAAATATTGTATTTGAGAAAGTAAAAGAGATTTTTTACATGCACGGAGGAATTGAAAAGTTCTGCCAAAAAGGTATGAACATATGTATAAAACCAAATTTGGTCGCCAGGAAAAGACCTGAGGAAGCAGCAACCACACATCCTGCCATAGTAGAAGCCGTAGCAAAATTATGTATTGAAAACGGCGCAAATGTGACAATTGCTGAAAGTCCGGGTGGTCTGTATGACAAAGCATTACTTAAGTCTTTTTATAAAATATGTAGAATGGACGAGGTTTCAAAGAATACAGGAGCAATTCTGAACTTTGATTTATCAGAAGCAGAGGTAATAAACGAAAATGCAGAATATCTCAAAAAACTAAAACTTATTACCCCCGTGGCAAACGCCGATGCAGTGATAAATATTTCTAAACTTAAAACACACGGAATGATGGCCTATACAGGTGCGGTTAAAAATTTATTCGGATGTATTGCCGGACTGCAAAAAGCGGAATATCATTTTAAAATGTCTAATTATGATGAGTTTGCCAATTGTATTATAGATATATGTCTGGCATCAAAACCAACTTTGAATATAATTGACGGAATAGTGGGAATGGAGAAAGACGGACCTACAGCAGGTATTCCTAAAAAGATGGATGTATTAATATCGGGTACAGATGCATTTGAAACCGATCTTGTTGCGGCTGCCGTAATAAATGCAGACGTAAACCGTATTCCGGTAATCAGAAATTCAATACGCAGAGGTTTATGCCCCAAAACATATAAGGATGTTGAAATTAAAGGTGAAAGCATTGAATCCGTAAAAGTAAAAGACTTTATAATTAAATATAATGATTATAGAAGCTTATACTTTGTAAACGGTGCAATAGGAAAGTATCTGACGACTTTAGTAAAACCGAAACCCGTGTTTAATAAAAGATTATGTAAATCATGCGGTGAATGTGCAAGGTGTTGTCCCGCCAAAGTAATCACTGTAGAAAAAGGTAAATGTGCTTCGGTAGACCTGAACAAGTGTATAAGATGCTATTGCTGTCAGGAATTATGTCCTTTTAAAGCTGTATCAATTAAAAAACCCCTTGTTAATAAGCTGTTTATAAGAAGATGAAATAACATAAAATAATAGGAGGATTACTATGAATATGGGAACATTAATTTTTTCTAATGAGTATGCGGATGTATACAGAGACGGAGACAGAAAGATTAAGTTGTTTAAGGACAATGTCCCCAAGACATATGTACTTTATGAAGCTTTGACTCACTCAAGAATTGAAGCTGCGGAAATCTCTATACCAAAACTTTTTGAAGTATCCGTAATAAACGGAAGATGGGCTATTATAACTGAATATATCGAAGGAAAAACATATGCTGAATTAATTAAAGAGAATCCTGAAAAAATTGACCTTTATCTCGACGAATTGGCAGAAATACAGATAGAAATTCACTGTACTCCGGCACCTAAGCAAAGTAAGCTAAAGGATAAGCTCCAAAGACTTATAACCGAAATGACAGAGATAGACGAAATAAAGAAATATGAACTGCTTACCAGATTGGAAGGTATGCCTGCCCATTCTAAATTGTGTCACTTAAACTATATACCCGAGAATGTAATTTCAAGTGAAAAAGGAATATATATATTGGATTGGCATAATGCAAGACAGGGGAATGCCAGTGCGGATGTGGCAAATACATATGTTATTTTGTCACTAAAATCAGCTGAGATGGCAGAGAAATACATTGATTTATTCTGTGATAAAACATTAACACCCAAAGATTATGTTCAGCAATGGATACCTATTGTTGCTGTTGCCAGATATGGTTTTGCAGACGCAAATGAGAAAGAGCGTCTCATGAAGATGATTGATGTTGTTTCTTACGAGTAATAATTAATATTTTTATATGTAACGACATAATTAAAAGTAATAAACATATAGCGCCTGCTATCATCCGGTATATGTTTATTGCAACTATTTAAGACGTTACTTATGGTTTATTTTGTATCTAAACACCGGAGTTATATTCGGTGTTTTTGTTTGTTAAATAGTTAACAATTAATACATAAAATATCGTTAATATTTTA
>JAEAME010001649.1_pt1 | contig 14746 bp, 12 predicted proteins | sample 8958731 | NCBI WGS metagenome assembly JAEAME01 (sample SAMN16933194, study PRJNA681113) | bioreactor sludge metagenome | isolation source: anerobic bioreactor sludge (Control) | place: India:Bengaluru | collected 2018-10-24 | reverse complement strand
CAATGATGTGCCACTATATCATATTCTGTCGTGAAAGTCCGACAAACTCCTAGAGTCACTTGTCATTTCGAACGGATGTGAGAAATCTTATAAGATTTCTCAGTCGCTGTGCTCCTTCGAAATGACAACTTAAAATCACATGGATGGACGCGTTCCGTCGCTTCCGGTAGTATTATGGGCGGCCATGACGGAACATGGCCCTCCATCACTGAGACCTTTTCTTTTTCTCAGGATAGAGGCAATGTAGGGGCGTATTGCAATACGCCCTTACCACAAAGCAACGTGTGCACGAACGTCCCCTTATACAATCGTTCAACATTATTCCGAACGAACTCACACAGCAGGTGGGATTACTTGCACCCTATAATGCAATATATGGTATGTCAAGGCTAAAAAATAAAAAATGGGCCGGCGTGCGTTGCCTGGTTCTGCTGCTGCTGGCGGTTACCTCGGGCTGCTGCTTTCTGCCGCACCGGGGGGAAGAGCGCGGAGAAAAAGTTGCAATGGTGGTAACCGCCTATTGCGCCTGCGGGAAGTGCTGCGCCTGGAAAAGAAGCATCTGGAGCTGCTGGCTGGTTCCGGTCCACAGCAGCGGCCCCTTCAAGGGGGAAAGAAAGAAGGTGGGCATAACCGCCGACGGGACCAAAGCCAAAAAAGGGGTGATTGCCGCCGATATCAGCACCTATCCGTACGGCACCAGAATGTACGTGCCCGGGTACGGCTGGGGAGTGGTTCATGACCGGGGACGGGAAATCAAGGGCAACCACATCGACGTCTTCTTTGATTCTCATGATGATGCGCTTCAGTGGGGAACGCAAAATCTCACGGTGACGGTGATACGGTGAATTGTATGACGATACATATGTTCGGTGAGTCTTTTGTTCACGTGTAAGGGCGACCGGCCGGTCGCCCTTACGTATTTACTCCAGTACGTACTTGGTATATTTGCCGCGGGGGATCTCCTGGATGAAGCGGGAGGGCTGCATGATCCCCGAGCTGTCGCCGCCCCGCCCGTAGTCCCAGAGCGGGTAGGAGAGGTACAGCTCATCGCGGGCGCGGGTGGCGGCGACGTAAAAGAGCCGCCGCTCCTCCTCCTCGCCTTCCGCGTCCTGCAGGCTTTTATGCGAGGGGAATCTTCCCTCCACCAGCCAGATGATAAACACCACATCCCACTCCAGCCCCTTCGCCTGGTGGATGGTGGTGAGCTTTACCCGATCGCTTTCCGGGTCGTCGGCCGCCGCATCCTCGACCGATACGCTGGTCAGGAGGGCAAGCTCGCTTAAGAACTCATCCGCCGAGGCGAACTGCCGGGAAAAATCACGCAGCCGGTTTATGTCCTCCAGCCGTGCCGGTGATTCCGGGTAGTGCGCCATAAGGTAGTCCTCGTATTCCTGCCGCAGCACGGTTTGCAGCATCTCCGCCGGCGCCCGGCGCTGGTCGGGGGTGTTCAGGTGTTGCAGCAGAACGGCCCGATCATGCCAGTCCTTCCGGCAGGGTTTGGGAATGAGACTCTCAATCGCCTCGCTCTGCAGGTTCCCCAGGGGATCGCCGGAGCGGGAGAGGGCGGTCCAGATTTTTTCCGCCCGGGCATTGCCGATGGCGGGCAGCATCTTGGTGATGCGCTTCCAGGCCAGTTCGTCATAGGGGTTGACGATCACCTTGAGATAGCCGGTGATGTCTTTTATGTGGGCCTGCTCGAAAAAGCGCAGGCCGGAGCGCACTTCGAAGGGCACGCCCCACCGGGTCAACTCCATCTGGAGTTCCATGCTGTGGTAGTGCGCGCGATAGAGCACCGCCAGCTCGCTGAGCGTCCTGCCCTCGTTCTTCAGTTCACGGATGCGCTGCACCACAAACTCCGACTGCTGCTGCACCGAGTCACAGGGCACCACGATGGGGCTGGGCCCGCTCTCCCTGGTCGCCTGCAGCTTTTTATGAAACTGGCACTGGTTGTTGACGATGCTGGCGTTGGCCAGTCCCAGTATTTCCGGGGTGCTGCGGTAGTTGGTCTGGAGCTTGAACAGTTGGGTGCCGGGATAGCGCTTGGGGAAGTCGAGGATGTTGGCGAAGTGGGCGCCCCGGAAGCTGTAGATGCTCTGCGAATCATCCCCCACCACCATGATGCTGCCGCCCCCCGATGCAAGCAGATTGATCATCTCCGCCTGGATGCGGTTGGTGTCCTGGTACTCATCGACCAGGATGTGATGAAATTTTGCCGCGTAGTAGTCGCGCACCGCGTCGTGTTCGGCGAGCAGGGTGAGGCAGTTGAGCAGCAGGTCGTCAAAATCCATCAGCATCTCTTTCTGCTTGCGCTGGCGGTAGCGATGCGCCACCGACTGGATGGTGTCGGTTGCGTCAAGAAAAAAGGGATAGCGCCCGTCAATCAGGTCGGGAAGGGAGGTGCGGGTGTTGACCGCGAGGCTGATCATCTCCTGGATCACCGCGCTCTGGGGAAATCTCCGGTCCTTGCCCTTGAGGCCGAGGTCGGCCATGCAGCTGGTAAGCAGGTCCCGCGAGTCATCCCGGTCGAGGATGGTGAAAGAGGAGTCGTAGCCGATGAGTCCGGCCCGGCTTCTTAAAATGCGGTTGGCGACATGGTGGAAGGTCCCCCCCCAGAGCGTGGCGATATTCAGATTGATCAGCCCCTCCACCCGGCCGAGCATCTCCTTCGCCGCCTTGTTGGTGAAGGTGAGCAGCAGGATGGCGCCGGGCGGGGTGCCGGACTCGATGAGACGCGCGACGCGGTAGGTCAGGGTCCGGGTTTTGCCGCTGCCCGCCCCGGCGATGACCAACAGCGGGCTGTCGTCGCTCATCACCACCTCGAGCTGCTCGGCGTTAAGCTCGAGGCGGTAGTCGATCGTATGCGGACGGTGCGCCGGCGGCGCAGCGGGGGTGTGCTTCATAGGGTGTCAGTATATGCGATGGTGGAATACTCGCAGGCTGTTGAATAACAGCCATCTGATTCGTGGCTCAGGGGGAGGGGCTTTTGACGCCACAACAAAATGACGCGCTACACTAGTGATCGCGCCGGGGAATGTGCTGCAAAAGGGCGTCGATGAAAGCCGGCTCGTCGTCCATCTCTACCATAATATCGAGCACGAGTACAGGCAAATGATGGAATCCCGCGCCGGCCATCTTGCAGCCGTCTTTCGCGGTGGTGATGATGCAGTCAATCCCGGAAAGGCGGGCGGTCAGGCGGCCGGCATCCTCGCCGGTGTAGCGGTGATGGTCGGGCAGGATCATCTCATCGGCGACGTGGATGCCGTTGCTGCGCAGCAGATGGATGAAGTATCCGGGGTTGCCGATGCCGGCCACGGCGAGCACGTTTTTTCCGGCCAGCCCCCGCAGATCGCCCGCGGGTGATCCGTCGAGGGCGGTGAGTCCCCTGACGGCGTAGCCGGCGGAAAAGACGGGGGCGCGGGGGTTGCGCGCGGCGATGAGCCGCTCCGCCGGATGGGGGCGGGTCTCGCCGGTTTTTTTGGTGAGGATGATCAGATCTGCCGCCTGCAGGGCGCTGAGCGGCTCGCGCAGGATGCCCCGCGGTATGAGGCATCGGTTGCCGAAGCCAATGTTCCGGTCCACCAGGACGATGTCCGCATTCCGCCGCAGCCGCAGGTGCTGGAAGCCGTCGTCAAGCAGGATGACGTCGGGGGAGAAGCGCGCGCAGGCGAGGCTGCCGGAGCCCACCCGGTCGCTCCCGATGATCACCGGCGTGCCGGGCAGGGCCTGCGCAAGCATCGCCGGCTCATCGCCGGCTTCCCGCGCCCCGAGCAGCACCCGCGTGCCGTCGGACACCACCGCGACCGCGTCCCGGTGCTGCGACCGGTAGCCGCGGCTGAGCACCACCGCCCTGAGGCCGCGCCGCTGAAAGAGCTGGGCCAGGTAGATGACCATGGGGGTCTTGCCGGTTCCGCCCAGGGTGATGTTGCCGACGCTCACCACCGGGCAGGGCAGGGCGGACGAGGGGAGGATGCCGCGGCGGTAGAGGCCGCGGCGCCACCGCATGATCAGCGCGTAGGGCAGGGAGAGCAGGAAGAGCGGGAAGAGCAGCGCCTTCCGGCCCGGGTTCTCCCGCCCCGCGCCCGAATGCAGCACTTCCTGGATGAAGAGGCGTGGATTCATTGCGCAGCCGGCATTAAAAATTTGCCAATCGCCTCCATGGCCTTCCGGGTCGTACCCTGGTTGCTGGCAATGATCTGGAAGGCCTTTTCTCCCAGTTCGTTGCGCACCGACTCGTTTTCCAGAAGGCGTTTGGCCTGTATGAAGAGCCCTTCCGGGTCGTTCACCTGCAGTCCGCCGCCGCTTTCCATGAGGCAGCGGGCGATCTCCTGGAAATTATCCATGTGCGGTCCGAACAGCACCGCCTTGCGGTAGACGGCCGGCTCGAGTACGTTGTGCCCGCCGGTGGGGACCAGGCTTCCCCCCACAAATATGATGGTGCCGATGCTGTACAGCTTGGACAGTTCGCCGATGGTGTCGAGCAGGATGACATCCCGGCCGTTTTTCGTTGCCTGCTGTCCCAGTTCCGTCTTGCGCAGGCAGTCATACCCGGCGCGGGTGATAAGATTGGCCACGTCGCCGAATCGCTCCGGATGACGGGGGGCGAGTATGAGGGTGAGATCGGCGCCCTCCTGCTGCAGCCGCTTAAATACCTCCAGCACCATCTCTTCCTCACCGCGGTGGGTGCTGCCCGCGATGAAGATATGCCGGCCCGCTTTCAGTTGAAGGGCGCCGTAGAGACGGGCCTTTTCTTCGGCAGTGACCGGCGGCACCTCCTGGTCGCACTTGAGATTGCCCAGGGTGATGACGCGGCCGGGGTCGGCGCCGATGCTGACGATCCGGCGGGCGTCCTCGTCGGTCTGCATGTAGAAGGCATCGAGGTTGGCCAGGACCCGGCTGAAGAAACGGCGGGTCAGACGATACCGGCGGTATGAATGATTGGAGATGCGGCCGCTTACCACCACCGAGGGGACGCCGCTTCGCTTCATCTCCCGCAGGAAGTTCGGCCAGAGCTCGGTTTCCATGGTGATGAACAGGCGGGGATGTATCCGCTTGATCGCCCGCCGCACCATGAAGGGATAATCGAAGGGAAAATAGATGACCGCGTCGGCCTGGCGGGCCTTCAGCGCGGCGGTGTGGTTTCCGGTGGCGGTCACGGTGGAGAGGACGATGGTCTGGCGGGGGTAGCGCCCCTTCATTTCCTGCAGCAGGGGAATGGCCGCCATCACCTCGCCCACCGACACGGCGTGGATCCAGACCGGCCGGCTGCCCGCCAGTTTGCGGGTGACCGCCGAGGAGATGAATCCCATCTTCTGGGCGAGGCCGCTGCGGTATTTTTGCGCGCTCGCGGCGGCGGCGATCAGCAGCAGGGCCAGGAACGGGGCCGCCGCCAGGAGCAGTATATTATAGATGAAGTACATAGGGTGCGCACCGACCGCCGCCCGGGCTAGGTCGGGCCGGCAGAGGAGTTGCTGTGGGTTGGAGCGTCCTCCTCATGATATTGAGTGGTGTAGAGCTTGTGATATTCTCCGCCGCGCGCCATGAGCTCGGCATGGGAGCCCTGTTCCACGATCCTGCCCTCCGAGAGCACGATGATGCGATCGGCTTTTTTAATGGTGGAAAGGCGGTGGGCGATGATGAAGGTGGTGCGGCCTTCCATGAGACGCTCGAGGGCGATCTGCACCTCGGCTTCCGCCTTGCTGTCGAGGGACGAGGTGGCCTCATCGAGAATGAGGATGGGGGCGTTCTTGAGCAGGGCGCGGGCGATGGCAATCCGCTGTTTCTGGCCGCCGGAGAGCTTGGTGCCCTGCTCCCCGATCACCGCGTCATAGCCCCCGGGGTTGTCCATGATGAAGTCGTGGGCGTGCGCCGCCTCGGCCGCGGACCTGATGTCGGCGTCGGACTTTTCCATGCTGCCGTAGGCGATATTGTGCCGGATGGTGTCGTTGAAGAGGATTATTTCCTGGGTGACCATGCTGATCTGGCGGCGCAGCGATCTGATGGTAACATCCCGGATGTCGGTTCCGTCGATGAGAATGGCCCCCGCGGTCACATCATAGAAGCGGGGTATGAGATTGGCCATGGTTGATTTTCCCGTGCCGCTGCCGCCGACGATGGCGATGATTTCTCCCACCGCCACCCTGAGCGAGATATGCTCCAGCACCGGCTGCGCATCGTACCGGAAGCAGACGTCACGGAACTCGATGGACTCGCGGATGGGCGGCAGCTCGGGCGCTCCCGGCTTGTCAATGATGTCCGCTCTGGTGTCGAGGATTTCAAAGGTGCGCACCGCGGCGGCCAGCCCCTCCTGGATGGTCTGGTTGAGCTTGTTCAGCTCGCGCACCGGACGGTACATCATGGCAAAGGCGGCCACGAACGAGAAAAAGTCTCCGGAGGTGATCTCTCCCTTGATGACGCTGTAGCCGCCGAAGTAAAGGATCACCGCCGATGCAATGCCTCCCAGCATCTCCATGGTCGGTGAGGCGAGGGCGCGGACGCGCAGCCGCTTGACCCGGATCCTGAAGAAGCGGTGGTTTTCCTCGGAGAACCGGCGGTTTTCATACTCCTCCATGCAGAAGGCCTTGACGATGCGGATGCCGGTGATGGTTTCGTAGAGGAACTTGGCGATGTCGGCCATCTTCACCTGGCTCTTGGTGCTGAACTTCCGGCTTTTGTTGCCGAAGATGCGAATGGGGATCAGCGCCCAGAGAATCACCAGGTAGGACATGGCGGCGAGCTTCCAGTTTACCCAGAAGGTGTAGCCGGTCAGCCCCACAATGGTGAGCGAGTCGCGCAGGAAATTGGTGATGCTGTCGGAGACGGTGGACTGCAGCAGATTGGTGTCGTTGCCGATGCGCGACATGAGGATGCCGGTGGGATTCCGGGTGAAGAAGGCGAGCGACAGCTTCTGCAGGTGGGCGTAGATTTCATCCCGGATGTCGGTGACCACCCGGGTGGCCACAAATCCCATCAGGTATTCCTGGAAGTAGTCAAACAGCCCCTTGAGCAGGTACAGCACGACGATGGCCAGGGGGATGAGCCGGAGCATGGCCAGGTTCTTCTGCACGAAGATGTCGTCCATCACCTTTTTGACGATACCGGCAATGCCGGTGTTGGCGCCGGCCAGCCCCACGGCCGAGAGGACGGCAAAGAGCATCAAGAGCCAGTAGGGCCTGATGTACTTGACCAGGCGCTTGTACAGCCTGATGGAGTCCCTGGTGGAAATCTTTTTCATTCCTCTTCCTTGCGCGGGCTTTCTATGCCGCAGCTCTGCCGGGGGGGGTGGATCACTCTGACGCCGCTTCTGCTTCAGGAGGGCCTGCGCTGCAGCATGGCAAGCGCGATCCGGGCGGCGCGCTCCGAGGCCCCGGGCTCGCCCAGCTTTTTTTTAATCAGCTCCAGTTCCGCGCGCACCTTCCCGTAATAGCCGGCGTCGGTGAGCAGGCGGCCGGCTTCGGCGGCGATGCGCTCCCCGCTGGCCTGCTCCTGGATCAGCTCGGGCACCACGGTTTTGCCGGCGATGATGTTGGCCATCCCGATGTGGGGCACCTTTACCAGCAGCCGGGCGATGCGGTAGCTGAGCGGCGACATGCGGTACACGATGACCATGGGCTTGGCCAGCAGCGCCGTTTCCAGGCTGGCCGTGCCCGATGCCACGATGACCAGGTCGGCGCTGTCGATGACGTCGTATATGCTGTTGTCAACCAGGGTTGCCGCCACCGCGGCATCCCCGGCCAGCGTTTCCAGTTGCGCTTTGTCCAGCCCCGGCGCGACGGGAATGATGAACTGCAGGTCTTTATGCTCCCGGCTGAGCAGGCGGGCGGCCTCCAGCAGGGGCGGGAGTATCCGCTTCACTTCGCTGAGCCGACTGCCCGGCAGCAGGCCGATGACCCGGCGGCCGGGCAGCAAACCGAAGCGTTTGCGGTTTTCCTCCCGGGAGCGGTCAACCTTCACGATATCGAGCAGGGGATGGCCCACGAAATGCGCGTCAACGCCGGCCTCCCGGTACAGGGGAAGCTCAAAGGGAAACACCACCACCATGGTGCTGACGGTCGCGGCGATCTGTCTGATGCGGCTGGTGCGCCAGGCCCAGATCTGGGGGCTGACGTAGTAGAGCACCGGTATGCGGTGCTTTTTGGCAACCCTGGCCAGGCGCAGGTTGAAATCAGGGTAATCAACCAGAATGAGCAGGTCCGGTCGTTCGCGCGTGAGGGTGAGCGCGAGCTTGCGAAAGATCCCGTAGATGGTTCCCAGGTGTCCGACCACCTCGGTGATTCCCATCACCGCGTGCCGGGAAATGTCGACCAGGATCTCCGCGCCCGCCTCCCGCAGCCGGCCGCCCCCCATGGCTGAAACGGAAAGCGCGGGATCCGCCGCGCGCATGGCCCGAACCAGATGGGACGCCAGAAGGTCTCCCGACGCCTCGCCGGTGACGATGAGAATCCGCTGTGCCGTGGCGTTATTCAACCAGCCTCCGGGTGGTGTTCTGTATCTGCTCGGTGATCTCCAGGGCGACTTTCAGCGCCCGCATGCCCGCCTCACCGGACACCGGCGGCGCGCTCCGCTGCCTGACCGCGGCAAGGAACGCCTTGATTTCCTGCTGCAGCGAGTCCCCGTGCTCGATGGCCAGCTTTTCGCTCACGATGTAGGGAATTCGTCCCTCCTCTTCTATCTTGCGGTAGAGCGAGACCCCCTGCGCGGCAAAATCAATGGATATGTAGGCGTCGGGCTGAAAGATGCGGATCTTGCGCATCGCCTTGTCGGAAATGCGGCTGGCGGTGACATTGAACAAGCACCCGCGCTATAATTCAAGGCGGGCATTGGCGATGTCAATCATCGATGAGATGACCGGGATTCCCACCGCGTGAATTGACTTCACCTCATCATCCACCAGATTGAGGATGAGGTCGATGTCATGGATCATGATGTCGAGGATCACGTCCACCTCGGTGCCCCGCTCCTGGAAGGAGTTGAGCCGGTGGGACTCGATGAAGAGGGGGTTTTTCACCGTGTCGGCAACGGCCAGATAGGCGGGATTAAATCGCTCGAGATGGCCGATCTGCAGGACCAGGTTCCGCTCGCGGGCAAGGGCGTTTAATTCCCGCGCCTCGGCGAGGGTGGTGGTCATGGGCTTTTCCAGGAGCAGGTGTATGTCGTGCTGAAGCAGGTCTTTGGCAATGGCGTAATGCAGCGGGGTGGGGACCACCACGCTCGCCGCCCGCACCCGGCCGAAGAGGTCCCGGTAGTCGCTCAGGGGGCTGCTGCCGGTTTCGGCGGCCACCGCCTGCGCCCTCCCGCTGTCGGTATCCACCACCGCCGCCAGCGCCGCGTCCGGATGGCCGGCATACTTCTGCGCGTGAAACTTTCCCAGGTAGCCGCAACCGATCACTGCAACCGGTAATGTGCTCATCTCGTGGGTGACTCCTTCTTGTACGCCCGGGTGACCCCCCTGGTGGAAGACCTGATAAAACCGATGAGGTGCTGCACCTCCGCTGAATCCCGCATCTCCGCTGCCGCCTGCTCCAGGGCCGGTTCGAGCGCCAGCCCGGATCTGAAGATGACGCGGTACGCCTTTTTCAGATTGCTGATGGACTCCTGCGGAAAGCGGTGTCGATTGAGTCCTTCGATGTTGAGCCCGAACAGCTCGGCCCGCTGGCCGTTGGCCATCATGTAGGGAGGAATGTCCTGGTTTACCCCGGAGCAGCCGCCGATGAAGCAGTAGCTCCCCAGACGCACAAACTGGTGGATCGCAACCAGGCCGCCCACGATGGCGTGGTCTTCCAGCTCGATGTGACCCGCCAGGGTGGCGGCATTGGCCAGGACCACGTGATTGCCGACCCGGCAGTCGTGGGCCACATGGCAGTAGGCCATGAGCAGGTTATCGCTGCCGATGCGTGTTTCCCCGCCCGCCTGCGCCGTTCCCCGGTTGATGGTGACAAATTCCCGGATGGTGTTTCTATCGCCGATGACCACCCGGGACTCCTCCCCGCGGAACTTCAGGTCCTGGGGAATTGCCCCGAGGGAGGCGAATTGAAAAATGGCGCACTCCTCGCCGATGTCGGTGAAGCCGTCAATGACCACGTGGGGGCCGATGCGGGTGTTTTTCCCGATCCGCACCCGGGGCCCGATGATGGAGTAGGGGCCCACCTCCACCCCGGTGTCCAGTTCGGCGGTGGCGTCGATGATTGCCGTTGCATGTATCATGCGTCTGCCTTTCCCACAGTCTCTCCAGCAGGCGGTTGAAAAACACCCATCTGCTGCGTTACGCTCATCCTTCGTCATTGCAGCGTACTCATATGTACGCCTCATTCCTCTGGATTTCGCGTGCCTTGCATCTGGCCGTTTTTGAACAGCCTGTGAAAAAATTCTTTTTCAACAACCTGCTAGACTGCCTGCGTATTGTTCCGTCTATTTGTCGGCGATGGTGGCCATGAGCTCCGCTTCCGCCACCAGCTCTCCGTTTACAAATGCCTCGCCCTTGAACTTCCAGATGGAGCGTTTCAGGTTGAGCGCCTGCAGCTCAAACCGGAGCTGGTCGCCCGGATACACCGGCCTGCGGAAGCGCGCGTTGTCAATGCCGAGGAAGAGGACATTCTTGCTCCCCGCCTTGTTCGGTTCCGAGGCGAGCGCCAGGATGCCCCAGGTCTGCGCCATCGCTTCGATGATCAGAACGCCGGGCATGATCGGCGAGCCGGGGAAATGCCCCTGGAAGAAGGGCTCGTTGATGGTCACGTTTTTAATGCCCACGATTCGTTTGCCTTCTTCCATCTCCAGGATCCGGTCAACCAGGAGGAAGGGGTAGCGGTGCGGCAGCAGATCCATTATCTCCTTGATGTCTTTCATCTTCCGTCTCCAACGCGATGTTACAACAGGGTTGCTTACCCGTATGCAGTCGGTGAACCTTTCATGGTTGAAATTCGAAATCCGAAGCACGAAATCCGAAACAAATTTAAAATTCAAAGCTCACCTAAAGGACCTTTTTTTGCTGTCATTTCGAGGAAGCGGAGCGACCGAGAAATCTTTATAATCATAGAAGATTTCTCACATGCGTTCGAAATGACAAAAGCCGCCTTCGGACGTCTTGTTTTTCCTTCCTTCATCGAAACCAATGCAAAGCACAAAACTTCAAAAGTACAAACTCCTTTTGTTGTTTTGAATGTTGGTCATGTGAGTTTGTTTCGAATTGTGGATTTCGTGCTTTGGATGGGTGAATGGTGCACATCTCACATGCGCTTGTTCAGCATCTCTTCAAGCTTGGCAAGCCGCTCCTCCAGCGCCTTCAGGGTTTTTCTCATCTGCGGCAGCAGGGGGAAGCAGCGGGACGCCTTCAGCCACTCCCGGTGCGGCAGGTGCGGATAGCCGGAAACAATGCTGTTGGCGGGGACGCTGCCGCTGATGCCGGTCTGGGCGCCGACCATGGTGTTGTCCCCGATTTCCACGTGTCCGACCACCCCCACCTGGCCGGCAAGGGTGACATGGTTGCCGATGACGGTGCTTCCCGAAATGCCCACCTGGGCGACCAGCAGGGTGTCTTCCCCCACCACCACGTTGTGGGCGATGTGCACCAGGTTGTCGGTCTTAACCCCCCGCTTGATCCAGGTCGTTCCCAGGGCGCCCCGGTCTATGGCATTGTTGGCGCCGATCTCCACGTCATCGTCGATCTGCACGGTGCCCACCTGGGGTATCTTATGGTAGCGCTTCCCGTCGGGGGCGAACCCGAACCCGTCGCTTCCGATGACGCTGCCCGCGTGGATGATCACCCGCTTGCCGATGCGGCAGCGCTCGCGTATGGACACGTTGGAATAAATGATCGTATCCTGGTCAATGGAACAGTCATTTCCTATATAGGCATGCGGATAGATGGCCACACCGTCGGCGACGGTGACCCGGTCTCCGAGGACCACCAGGGGATGGATGGAAACATCCCTGCCGATGCGGGTATCTTTTCCGATCACGGCGCTCCGGTCAACGCCCGACGGCGGCGCGGAGCGGCGGTGGAACAGGGTTGCTATCTGCGCGTAGGCAAGATAGGGGTTGGGGGTTACAAGCAGCGACTTGCCGGGCGCCTCGATGGGGTGCGACACGATGATGGCGGAGGCCCTGGTTACGGCGGCCTTGCCGAGGTAGGCGCTCTTGGCGATGAAGGTGATTTCACCCTCCCCGGCATGGTCGAGACTGGAGATGCCGGAAATGGGAAGGTTCTCATCGCCGATGATCTCGCCGCCCACCAGCGCCCGGATTTCTTTCAGCGTGGTTGTTTCCATGGCGCCCTGCGGGTTACTTGGTTGCCGCCTTGCCCCCCTGGGCATAGGAAGCGTCATAGATTTTTATGATCTCGTCGGTGATTTCCATGGCCTCGTCGGCAAACAGCAGCGCGCTCTCGCTCTTCTCAAAAACGAAGGTAAAGCCTTTTTCCTTGCCGTAGCTCTGGGTGGTTCTCACCAGCTCGGAAAGGATCTCCTTGACCGCTTCGTTGTCCTGCGCCTTCAGCTCTTCCTGGGACTCGTCGTAGAGCCGCTTGAAGTCGCGGAGCTTTGCCTCGTAGTCCTTTTTCTTTTCCTTTAATGCCGCCTCGTTGAGCATGGAACCCTGCTTTTCCAGGACTTCCTGGAGCTTTTTCAGCTCTTCCTGCCTGCCGGAAAGGCTCTGCTCGGCCTTTTCCACCTTCTTGGAAAATTTTTCCTTGGCGTCCTGCCCCGCCTTGCAGAGATTGAGCGCCTTCTGCAGGTCCACGAAGGCAAGCCGGTACTCTGCCGCAGCAGGGGCGGCAGGAGAGATCATCAATGACAGCAGTAAAGCAACCCCGATCAGGCATCCTTTTTTCATGTGCTTTCTCCTTGTGGGTTCAATCAACAGTATCTGAAAGAAGGTTGAAACAATTTTTTCAGGCTAAAACATGGTTCCCATGGTAAAGTGAATCTGGCTGCTGTCCTCGTCCTCTTTGGGCGAGAGGTTGAGTCCCCACTCCACCCGCAGGGGGCCGAAGGGAGACTGCCAGCGTATGCCCGCCCCCACGCTCTTGCGCATGTCCGAGAAATAGCTTTCGCTCTGCCGGTAGGCGTTGCCGGTGTCAAAAAAGATGTCCCCGCGGATGCCCGCGCTTTTCACAATGGGGAAGATATATTCAAAGTTGAAGAACAGCTCCTTTTCTCCGCCCACCACGTCGTAGTCATTTGGATCGGTTATGAAACGGTTGTATTCGCTCCGCTTGACCCGGGGGCCGACGGTGCGATCCTCGAAGCCCCGCAGGCTGTCCAGCCCGCCCAGAAAGAATTTTTCAAAAATGGGTATTTCGTCGCCGCCGTAGTCAAAGATGTAGCCGATGGTTCCCCGGATCATGAAAGCGGTCTCCCAGGGAAGGGGAAAATACCGGCTGCTGCTGGCCTCAAGGGTGACGAAGCTGCTGTCTCCTCCCAGCCCGGCAAACTTGCCGGTGAGTGAGTTGATCGTTCCCTTGCGCGGGGTAAAGCGGTTGTCCAGGGTGTTCCGGATGAGTCCCGCATTCAAGGCGCCGACGGTGGTGGTCCCCTCCTGCTCGAGAATTTCAATGGCAGCGTCATCGTCCACGTTGGTTACATCGACCGTTTCATACTCATAGCCGATGTTGAACTTGGTGTACTCACCCACCGGATGGCCGATACGGACGCCCCCGCCGGTGCTCTCGCTGTCGAAGTCCTCGTACCACCGCTCCATGTTGTAGAGGTCGAACCCCGCGCTCCAGCGGGTATCGCGGAACCAGGGCTCGGTGAAGGATAACATGAAGCGGTTGACGCCCCCGAGCTGCGCTGAAATGTCAAAGCGCTGTCCCTTGCCCCGGAAGTTTTCTTGGGAGAACTGGATCATCCCCACCAGGCTGTCCACCGAGCTGTAGCCGGCGCCGAAGCTGATGGAGCCGGTGGGCTTTTCCTCCACCTCGACGTTGAGGTCGACCTTGCTGCTGCTGCTGCCCGCGGCGGTGGTGAGATTCACCTTCTTGAAATAGCCCAGGTTTTCCAGCTCCTGCTGGCTGCGCTTGATTTTGCCGGTGCTGTACAAATCCCCCTCGGCCACCCGCACCTCGCGGCGGATGACCTTGTCGCGGGTGCGGTTGTTGCCGGTTATGTTGACTTTTTCGAAGTAGACCTTTTCCCCCTGGGCAATGTCATAGGTGATGTCGACGGTCTTCCCCTCGTCGTGGATGGCGGTCAGGGGGGAAATGTCCACGTTGGCGTATCCCTTGTCGGCGTAAAGCTCCCGGAGGTTCACCATGTCCTTGTTGAGGTAGTTGCTGCTGAACACCTTACCCTCAATCGCCTGCAGATCCTTCGCCAGCGAGTCGCGGGGGAGGATGAGATCCCCGGTGAGATCCACCTTCCCGATGTTGAAGCGGTCGCCCTCTTCAACCGGTATGCTGATGAAGATGTTCTTGCCCTCGTGGGTGACGGTGGGATTGCTCACCGTGGCCTTGATGTAGCCCTGGTAATAATAATAGGCCATGAGCTTTTCCACGTCCTTTTGCAGCGCCTCCTCCTTGAAGATGCCCGCGCTGGTGATGAAGGAAAGGAAATTCTTCTGGCGGGTTTCCATGATGCCTCTGAGCTGCTTGCTCTTGATGTTGTCATTTCCCACGAAGGTTATCTTCTTGATCTTGGAGATTTCGTTCTCCCGGATGTAGTAATCCACCGAGGTTTCGCCTTCGCCGGAGGGGGTGAGCTTGTATTCGATTTCGGCGCTCAGATATCCCTTGTCGGTATACAGCTTCCGGATGCCC
>JAEAME010001647.1_pt1 | contig 14758 bp, 14 predicted proteins | sample 8958731 | NCBI WGS metagenome assembly JAEAME01 (sample SAMN16933194, study PRJNA681113) | bioreactor sludge metagenome | isolation source: anerobic bioreactor sludge (Control) | place: India:Bengaluru | collected 2018-10-24 | reverse complement strand
GCATGAACAATCTGGCTGGTAAAAAATACATCGTTCTCTACGACCTCTTCAAGCGTGAGTTTTTCTGGATCAAGCTTTTTTAAGTCATAGCTTGCTTATCCGTTTTGCCATTGCCATAATCGTCAGAATCGGGGGATTGCCTAACGATTTCGGGAGCAGCGTGGAGTCGGCTACAAAAAGGTTTTCAGCCAGCAGATGATGATGGAAGTTATCTGACTCCTGTTCTGTCAGAGGAAGCATTCCGCCAGGATGCCCGGCATTGAGTGTTCCAAGAAAAACATCTGTTTTATTTGCTCCAAGCTGTGTCAAAATTTCGGTGCATATTGAAACGCCATGCTTCAACCTGTCCTGATCCTGTTGATTGAATAATTTATTGATTTTATTTTTGTCAACACTTCCCACATTACTATCTGCCAGTTTGATCATTAGCGCCAGAATATGGCGACCGGGCAGCCGCCAGTTTTTATTGAAAAAGAAACTCAGATAATCGAAATATGGCGAGAGGATGAAATGATCCAGTTGCGCAACAAACGGCATGGGGATTTCTTTATTCAATAAACAGTCGTCCCACTTTGTTGCTACACAAAGTACAGGATCAACGAATAATTTAGGCTCACAGGGAACTCCTGAGTTTTGTAAGATAACAGGCGTGGCAAAACCGCCGGCTGCTAGTACTACCAGATCAGCGGGGAAAAACTTCCGTCGCCAGCTATGTTTCGCCAGCACACCGCTGACTTTGCTGCCATTGATAATGACCTTTTCGGCATGACAGTTCATGATGAGTTGAGCGCCGCGTTCCCTGGCTTGCTGCAAAAATTGTCGGCTGTCCCATTTAGCGCCGCTGGGACAACCCAAAACACATCGTCCACATTGAAGGCATCGATCATAAATTCCCATTTTAGGTGTCGGTTGTGGATTTAATCCCATCTCATCACAAATTTCAAATAAGCGTCGGGTGATCGGGCGCCAGCGATGCTGATGATCAGTGCTAATCGGAATTTCTCTATATAGTTCTGCAAATTCTGCATCCAGGTTGATGCCTATTTTTTTTAAATCAGCGTCCATACGTAGCGCATTCCCCGTGCAAATGGTTGTAGTTCCTCCTGTGCCAATACCATTTACCAGCACCATTTTATTTGTAGTTTTCCGAATGTGCATGGCAGGGAATAAAAGCTGAATTTCTCGTTCATCAACAAACAGCCCCGTTGCTCTCAATTTTTCCAGCCAGGAGAGCTTGAAAGAAAAAGGTCGAAATTCTCGACCAGCTTCCAGAACCGTCACATCAAAATGACCTTGTAATTCTCTGGCGACAGTAGCGCCGCCAGCTCCGCTACCAACAACAACGGCTTTCTTCACTTTCGATTTTCTCCAAAGGTTATTTTCGCTTTACAACAATCCTTGCCTTCAGTTATTCTCTGTGAAAAGGCAAATATGCCCCCGTCCGATAATCCCGCTACCACCCCCTGATCCAGCGCCGAAATCAATTGACAAATCTGACTGGAATAAAACTGACTGAAAAAGCAGCGCTTGATAATGACCTCACCCTTTTCATCGCTTTGAAAGTCTATGCCTAAAATGCGATAAAGAATTTTGCTGGCAAGGAGCACATCATCGAAAGTTCGCAGATGCAGCTCCTTTCGTATCTTCTGTCCCAATTGATAAGCATTCTGAAACAGGCGTTCTTTTATTGAGGGCAAATTATCGGAATTTCGCAGTGCTGCTTGTGCTGCTTTTTTGGTGAATAAAGCATATTGAAGCAAACTATCTTTAACTGAAAGTCCAGTGAAATTCGGACATTCTTGTTGGAATGCCAGAGCAGTGAGATTGAAAAGCTCCGCCAGCTTAGCCTTTTTTAGCAGCGCCGGGCAATAAAAGCGGATCAATTGCAGTCGCCAATTCATGCACTAATCCTTTTTAATTTGAAATAAAAAATCAAGGCGATGATGCCGATTCCGGCGTCAACGAGGCAATTGGTTATATAGATCAGGTAGGGTTGATGGACCAGAAAGAAGCCCAGCGAAAGTAATGCACTTGCCAGCTTGCCATGCGCCAGCAGCAGCGGGAATAATGAATTTTTAGGGAAACGGTACATGAAAAATGCAAGTATAGTTACGAGATACATGTACCCCACTGCCAGAATGAGATAAAAATTGAATCCTTGCACCGGCGACGGCAACATTCCGATGTAATTAGAGATCGAATTAAAGAAGTTTAAAACGTCATTGGCGAAGAGTAGAAAAATAAGACCAACGACGGCAAATGTAATTGCAAATAATAAACTTAAAGTTTGATAGAATTTCATAAGATTCCTTTCATACAGAAACTGGCTCAGAATTTCCTGGTTAATATTTTACTCAAATTTTAAAATGGATATCTTAATTATTTTTTAGAATCATTGAAAAATTTAGGAGCGCAGTGACTGCATCACTGCAAAAAATGACGCAATCAATTCACCCCATGCCCATTTGAAAATGAAGAGGAAATAGCATGAAATCAAATTTGCTTTTAAAATTTTAGCTGTCAAAATAAAATCTATCGATAATAGAGCTGAAAGAACTTTGCTAACCTGCCGAATTGCACTTCTTGCATTAATTTAATAGAATTTTCTCGGCAAACTACAGAGCCTTTGTTTTCATATTTTTGAAATAACCTGTAATTTTTATTTATGAAACATCGTTCCTCGGATGGGAAATAGCTTTTCATCTCTCTGAAAATTTCGATTATCGATTTCTCTCTCACATTTCCAAATGACATTGGCGTAAAGACACAGGGGCTAACCTCGCCGAAAGCATCCACGTAAACCATTTTGTGTCCAGCGTTGCAGCCAAAGTTTTCCCTGCCTTCAAAATGACCAAGATAATTGATAGTGATTTTTCCCGCTTTGTTGTACTGATCCTGCAATTTGAACAGCTTCAGCCGTTCTTCTTCCTTGATGATGAACTCATCCTTCCAGAAGGCAGCCACTGAAGGCTTGGTTTCACTCAACCAGGCTTCATGAATTTCTAACTGGCTAAGAAATTCCAGGAACTTTTCCACCTGATTCTGCTGAATCATTTTTCTGGTGAGCACGGCAGAAACACCGACTTGCAGATCGCCCAGCGATTTGAAAATTTCAATTGCGTTCAATGCCGTCTGAAAAGCGCCTTTATAACCACGGGCGTAATCGTGTTCTGCTTCCTGCCAATGGTCAAGGCTAACCGAAACTGAAACCAGTCCTGCTTGCTTCAGGTCCTTTGCCATCTGTTTTGTTAAAGTACAGCCTGTAGTGAATAATTTAACGGCACAATTAGTGCTGGCCATCTCGATGATTTCGATTATATCTCGGTTGAGCAGCGGCTCTCCTCCCGTAAATCCCAGCCAGATGACACCCATGCTTTTCAAGTCCTGAATGACGCGCTTGATGGTAGCGGTATCCATAACCTTGCCCTTGCGTTCTCGATTATAGCAATAAACGCACTTCTGGGGACAGGCATTGGTTAAACCGATCTGGGCGTGCGACGGACCATCTGATTTTGCCAACAAATGTTCATCAACGAATCGGGTGTAGGCTTTGCTGTTCAGCGGCGGCAGATGCGAATGAACGATAAGATTGCTCCCCACTTGCTGAAGCTGAAATTTTTTCAGGTATTGAAGCAAAAACCAGTTGATAGATAGCTTAACTTTGATAATTTGCGGGTTCTGAATGATGTTCTTCAGCACCGCTAATTTAGTTCCCAGTCCTCTCATAGGTTATTCTCCTGCCTTGGATTTTGGTGAGATAAAATATTTAGATAATATTTCTTCACACTCCTCGCTTGAGGAATTTATAGCCTAAGTAAAATTAGATCTCCTGTCCGTACCATTAAAATTCAGGTCGAGGTGATTATAGCTGGATGTCAGTTGGACATGGATTCGCAGGTCAGTAAGTATGTTTTATTTGTTCCAATACTACGCATGAAAATAAAAAAAGTTTTTTACAAAGTCAACATGTTTTTGATAAAATCAGGAACAAAATTAAAGTCAAATAAAGAAAACGGACACGATTCTTGCTGGGGGATCAATCTTTTCCTTCATATTTCTGGCTGGAGCGGACGAGATTATCTCGAAGATTATCATCCGATGGGAAGGATGATTGGAGTGATTTGTGCCAGATTAACAATGAATTTTAACCGAAATATCATTCGCCTGTAATATATTTGTAACATGATGGAACTAAATTGTGTCGCCAAAAAGCAAACTTGATTTCCATGGAAAAACGATCTTGTCAAACAAAATTCTAATAAACCAATTTTAATCAAATGTTGGAGGAAAAATGAAATTCAAAAATTGCGTGTTCCTGCTATTCGCTGTTCTGCTGATGGGAAGTTCGATAAGCAATGCTCAGACTGAATCCAAGATCGACGGTCTGGTTTACTGGGATTATTATTATAATTTCAAGAATAGTGTCCCAGCAGAACAGGACCGCAACGCCTTTCAATTCCGACGAATCTATTTTACTTTTGAGAATAACATTACTGCTGATCTGAAAGTTCGTTTTCGATTGGAATCCGAGCATGGCACCTATGGCTCGACTTCAAAGATTAATCCGTTTGTCAAACACGCCTATTTAGAATGGTCGAATTTGATTCCACAGCATAAACTCTATCTGGGAATTGCCGAGACCAATGCTTTCAAAAATTCCGAAGAATATTGGGGCTATCGGTCGATTGAGAAAACCATCATGGATCTGCAAAAAATCAGCTCTTCGGCTGATATGGGGATTGCACTAAAAGGCGATATGCTGGGCGGCAAAGTCCATCACTGGCTGACCGTGTTCAACGGCACAGGCTATGGGTCTTCTGAAATTGATCGCTCCAAAAAAATCGGTTACGCCTTCTGGCTCACACCAATGAAAGGTTTGATCCTCGAAGGCTATTATGATTTTGAAAGCCAGGATCCCACAGGCAAGCAGACCGCCGCCAGCTTGAGCTCGGCCAAAGATTATACTGCCAGTACAGGCTACAACACAATGAAAGGCTTTGTGGGATACGATCATCCCCGCTTTACCGTCGGCGCCGAAGCCTTCTGGCGAACCAATGAAAAATCAGGTATTGAAAATGTCGCCACGGCTTATGATGATGTGAAGAAAGAATACAAGATCACTGGCTCAACTCCCGTCGATGTGAAGCGTTTTGGTTATTCAGTTTTTGGCTCAGTCATCACCCCGATTCCGAAAGTAAAAGCCTTCGCCCGCTATGATTTCTTTGACAATAATAGTGAAGATAAAGTCATGACCAAATTCGATAAAGCGACAGGCAAATTGACAGGCGGCGTCGATGATGACTTTACCATGATCTTTGCAGGACTGGATTACATTCCAGTTGCCAATCTTCATATCATGCCGAATGTGATCATTAAGAGTTATGCCAAAGAAGGTCTGGACAATGACATCACGGGTCGATTGACATTATATTATAAATTTGATTCGGGCAAAATTATCGTTCAATAGATGACGATTACCTTAAGTCTAAAATTCTAAAATCAAATTAAGTTTCATGTTTTCTCTTTTTTATTTTCAGATGGTTATGGAGTGAATTGACTACGTCAATTCATGCAGTGACACAGTCACTGCACTCCACAATTTTTCAATGAATTAAAAAATAAAACCAAAGGAGTACCAATCATGAAAAAAATTTTTACACTGTTAACAATCATTATCGGACTTTTATTCGCTGGCACCATGCTGGCCCAGGATTTTATCCAGATTAAAGGTTCCGATACCATCGTCAATCTCTCTCAGAAATTGGCTGAGGCGTACATGGAGAAAAATCCCAATGTTTCGATTGCCGTGACAGGCGGCGGCTCGGGCGTCGGCATCGCTGCGCTGATTGCCAATCGAGTGCAAATTGCCAATTCCTCTCGAGAGATGAAAGAGAAGGAATATGCTCAGGCAAAAGAAAATGGCGTAATCCCCACAGAAATCGCCATCGCCATCGATGGGCTGTCGGTGACAGTCAATGCCAGCAATCCGATCAAATCGCTGACCAAAGATCAGGTGGGTGCTATTTTTCGTGGCGACATCAACAATTGGAGTGAAGTCGGTGGACCGAATCTGCCGATCTCGCTCTATGGTCGTCAGCCCAACTCGGGTACTTATGTGTTCTTCCAGGAGTTTGTGCTGGGCAATAAAGACTACTCGGCCAAGATGAAACAGATGAACGGCAATGCCCAGATCATCGAAGGGCTGAAGACGGACAAAGGGGCGATTGGTTACGTCGGTGTTGGCTATCTGTACGATGAGAAAGGCAATATCACCGAAGGTATTAAAGTTGTCGAGATTGCCAAAGATGCCAAATCCAAACCTGTGACGCCGCTGATTGCCGACAACGTGAAGTCGGGACTTTATCCCATTGCCCGTCCCTTGCTGCAATATGTCAATAGCAAGCCGAAAGGTGCGGTGAAAGATTTGATCGCTTTCGAGCTCGGTCCTGAAGGTCAAAAGATTGTGGAAGAGATGGGTTTCTATCCTGTGTCGGGAAAATATCTGGAGCGGAATAAGAAGGCGGGGTTTTAGGGTGTTGGATTATTAGGTAATTGGGTAATAAGGTAATTGGGCAATCAAGTTCGTTGGTTTATTTCAAGACCTGCTATTTGCCATTATTTTTTTCCAAAATAAAAAGGCCCTTTGAAGCTGTAAATGCTTTGAAGGGTCTTTTTTTATTTTTGAAATTATTTTTAACAATCGCCTCCCATCGTAACACGCCTGTAACATTAGCTGCTTATATTTCCAATCACTAAATTTAGAAATAAAATATTTTTGATTCATAAACAAGAATGGATATGGAAAAGCTCGAACTCCAATTGGAATCAGTTTCCGCTCGATCTAAAATAAAAGTTGCCAGGTCTGTACTCTGGCGTCGTTTCAAAGATAAAGCCATTCACTACTTTTTCTTTGCCAATGGATTAATTGCAGTAATTATTCTGGTTGGAATTTTTTCTCTTTTATTCACGCAGGGATTTCCTGCCCTGAAAGAAATTGGCATGGGCGAATTCTTTCTGAGTGACCATTGGGATCCAACTTCGCCAGTCAAAGAATCTTACGGCATCCTGGCGATGGTGATAAGTACGTTGATGGTTACACTCGGCGCATTGATCATCGCCGTGCCCATTGGCATTGCCTGCGCCGCTTACATCGCCGATGTCGCCAATCATCGGGTGCGGGAGATTATCAAGCCTGTCATTGAAATTTTAGCTGGCATCCCGTCAGTCGTCGTGGGATTTTTGGGGATCGTTGTCACAGGACCCTTCATTGCGAAAGTTTTTGGAACTGCCAATGGACTGAATGCCGTCAATGGCTCAATTCTTTTGGCGATCATGGCTTTGCCGACCATCATCAGTATCTCAGAAGACGCCATTGTTTCAGTTCCCCAGGATTTTAAAAATGCCTCGCTGGCATTAGGGGCAAACAAATGGCAGACGTTGATTCGAGTGACTTTGCCTTCAGCTCTCTCTGGAATTATCGCTGCGGTTATGCTGGGCATGGGACGAGCCATCGGTGAAACCATGACCGTACTCATGGCTTGCGGGAATGCGCCTGCCTTGCCCCATAGCTTTCTCGATCCCGTCCGAACCATGACAGCGACCATCGCCATCGAGCTGGGCGAAACTGTTCAGGGAAGTGTTCACTATCAATCCTTATTTGTGATTGGATTTGTGCTTTTTCTCATGACTTTTTTAGTGAATCTGGTTTCCGATCTGGTTTTGCATAAATATCAACGGGTCGGTCGATGAAAATAGACAGACGAAAAATAACCGAAAAAATTGGCTTCATGCTGCTCCGACTGGCGGCGCTATTTGTCATCGTCGTATTGGCGTTTATTCTTTATGACATCTTTTCCAAAGGATCGGGCGTGATAAGCTGGGAGTTTATCACGCAGAAGCCTACCAAAGGGATGACCGCAGGCGGCATCTGGCCTGCCATCGTGGGAACCTTCTGGGTCAGCCTGGTCACGATTATTTTTGCCGTACCGAGCGGCATGTTCACGGCCATCTATCTCAACGAATATGCCACGCAGGGACGGATGATCCGAGTCATTCGGCTGGCGATACGAAATCTTTCTGGCGTCCCATCGATCGTGTATGGCTTATTCGGATTTGCACTGTTTGTGTTGATGATGAATCTTGGCCTGTCCGTTATTTCGGCGGGATTGACGCTGGGATTACTCACTTTGCCGTGGACCATCACCGCCAGCGAAGAAGCGCTGAAAACAGTCCCGATGTCGTATCGTGAAGGCGCATTGGCATTGGGCGCTACCAAGTGGCAGACCATTCGCACCAACGTTTTGCCCTATGCCGTGCCAGGCATGTTGACAGGAACCATCCTCGGATTAGCACGAGCCGCAGGTGAGACAGCGCCAATTCTGTTTACAGGGGCGGCTTTCTTCTGGCCTGTTCTGCCTGAATTTCCGAAGGTGCTGATCACGCAATTCATGGCATTGCCGTATCATTTGTTCATCATGTCCACCCAGCATCACGAAATCGCCAAGGTGCGACCTATTGCCTATGGTACAGCATTGGTTTTGATCGCCCTGTTGCTGACGATGAACGTGCTGGCGGTGTGGATTCGTTACCGCTTCAGGAAGAAATATAAAAGAGCCTAACGATTTCGGATTTTAGATTTTAGATTTCGGAATTTATGAAAATTGTGGAGCGTAGGGCGTATAGCGTTGAACGATGGATCACTCCATGCTCTATGCGCTCTGCGCTATGCACCATGCATTACCCATTACTTTTGAATTAATTTTGGACAAACATAATGTCAGACATCAAAATACACACTCAAAATTTCAATTTTTACTACGGCAATACGAAGGCCTTGAACAATATCAATATCGACATTGAGAAAAATAAAGTCACCGCCTTGATCGGTCCGTCGGGCTGTGGCAAATCCACGTTTTTGCGGTCGCTCAATCGGATGAACGATATTATAATTGGCACCCGAGTGGAAGGTACGGTGGCGATCGACGGAACCGATATTTACGATCGCAGCGTCGATGTTGTGGATTTGCGCCGACGAGTGGGCATGGTGTTCCAGAAATCCAATCCATTTCCCAAATCGCTCTTTGATAATATTGCTTACGGTTTACGAATCAATGGCGAGCGAAACAAGACTGTCCTTGCACAGGTTGTCCAGCAAAGTTTGATCGACGCCGCCATCTGGGACGAAGTGAAAGACCGCCTCGACGATTCGGCCATGGATTTATCGGGCGGACAACAGCAACGGCTTTGTATCGCACGAGCGTTGGCAGTGAAGCCCGAAGTGATTTTGATGGATGAGCCTGCCTCGGCGCTGGATCCCATTGCTACGGCGAAGATCGAAGAGCTGATTTTCAAATTAAAAGAAAAATATACCATCGTCATCGTCACGCATAATATGCAGCAAGCGGCACGGGTGTCCGATTACACCGCTTTTTTCTACCTGGGTGAATTGATCGAGTACGGCGAGACGGATCAGATTTTTACTCGCCCGAAATTGAAAAAGACAGAGGATTATGTAACGGGGCGATTTGGATAAGTCGATTTACGATTTTAGATTTGTGCCTAATTTTCTGACTTAAGAACACAGCTTTTTTCAAAAATTTATAGCTTATATGGAGTACATTGACTGCGTCAATGTGCGCATCGTCACAGACGATGCACTCCAAATTGAATTTATATCAAACTAAAAACAACACTGGGATATATTATGGAACGACATTTTCATGAACAACTTCAACAATTAAAAGAGACCATGCTCAAAATGGCTGCGGCTGTGGAGACTTCGATTGTCAAAGCCATCGATGCGCTGATCGAACGGGACGATAAGCTGGCTGATGAAGTGATTGCGATGGACGAGCGAATAAATAATCTCGAAATTTTAATCGATGAGCAATGCTTAAAATTATTGGCCACCCAACAGCCGATGGCCATCGATCTACGATTTATCACCTCGGCTTTGAAAATCAATAATGACCTGGAACGAATGGGTGATCACGCTGTGAATATCGCCGAGATCACCAGGCTGCTCAATCAACAGGAATTGCTCAAGCCGTTGATCGATATTCCTCGCATGGCGCAATTAGCCCAATCCATGGTGAAAGATAGCCTGGACAGCTTCATCAATGGCGATGTAGAAAAAGCCCGTGCGGTCTGTATTCGGGACGATGAAGTCGATCAGCTCAATGATCAGTTATTTCGCGAGTTATTGACTTATATGCTCAGCGATAATAAAACTATCACACGGGCATTGGATTTAATTTTGGTCAGCCGCAATCTGGAACGTATCGCCGATCTATCGACCAATATTTCGGAGGAAGTCATTTTCATTTATAAAGCTCAAATGATCAAACATCGGGTCGATACCAAAAATTGGGATGATATTCGATCTCGTACTTGAGATTAAATTTTTTTTAACCTGAACAATCCAGCGAAAAATAAAATTCAATCATAAAAGTGCCGGGAACCTTAAGAGTCACAAGGAGTAATAAATTAGAAAAAGTGCGGCGAATTAATCGCTAATTTTTCAAAGCACCCAGTGACATCGAAAGGCAGAATTATTGATTTCTCTCTCAAAGAATTCCTGCTGTTCAAGGCTCTCAGCCAATCCTGCGGAGATATTATTTCCAGAGATACATCATTCGATCCAGTCTGAAGCATTGATTATTGCAATGAACAAAATACTTTGTTTTCAAAAGCAGTTGACATTTTATTTGGAGATTGTCTATGAATCAATTTAATGGCTTGAACCTGAATTTAGGAAATCTCTCACGACTTTCTCATGCTAAGACTCGCTCCATAAGTGCGGAAAATTTTGCTGGTGAAAAAGGCAAAGGCGGAATGGCGACGGTTGGCACATTAGCTCACGCTGCGCGAGACCTGGGACAGGGCTGGAAGGTTTCGCCCTGCATCACGCTGGAACCCAATTCAACTGTAACTTTAGCGGAAATAAATGAACCGGGAGCGATTCAGCATATCTGGATGACAGTGAGTTTCAAAGAGTGGCGTCGGCTCATTCTGCGATTTTATTGGGATGATGAACAATCCCCTTCGGTGGAAGTGCCGCTGGGTGATTTTTTCTGCAATGGCTGGTGCTCTCCTTGCATGGTCAATTCGCTGGCAGTTACCGCTAATCCGGTGGGCGGCTTGAATTCATATTGGGAAATGCCATTCCGAAAATCAGCTAAAATTACAGTAGAAAGTTTGAGCGAAGAGAAAATCGAGGGTTTCTTTTACCAGATCACTTATACATTAGCCGATGTTCCTGATGATGTCGGCTATTTTCATGCGCAGTGGCGGAGAAATAATCCATTGCCATATAAAGATGTTCATACCCTGGTGGAAGGAGTAAAAGGACAGGGGCATTACATTGGGAGCTATATTGCCTGGGGCGTGAATAACAATGGCTGGTGGGGCGAAGGCGAAATCAAATTTTATATGGATGGCGATAAAGAATTTCCCACCATCTGTGGCACCGGAACTGAGGATTATTTCGGCGGCGCCTGGGGTTTTGTTTTCCCCGAAGGGCAATATGGTGCTTTTTCAACGGCGTACTCCGGCATGCCGCAGGTGATTCGACCCGATGGCTTCTCCAATGCCAATACCCGCTTTGGACTTTATCGCTGGCACATCATGGATCCTATCCGATTTGAAAATGACCTGCGTGTAACGATTCAAGCCCTGGGCTGGCGAACTCAAATGGGAAAACAGCAAGCCAGGTTTCTGCCGCTGCAAGATGACATTGCTTCCGTTGCTTTTTGGTACCAGGCTGAGCCTCACGCCCAATTTCCGAAATTACCTGAACGGGATTTTCTTGAGGTGATTTGAGCGATTAATTATTAGCAGTAATCGCGCCATCATTATTGATTCGCTGGTCGTGTCCCTGGCTACTACACGTGGGTCGAAGAATTAAGCAACAAGACCATAAACGAAGTTAATAGCAGAAGCAGGTCATCACTGAATCACCATTCATTAATTTTACTTGACTTTTTCAATTCTATTTTTATATTAGAAGGTATTAAAAATTTCACCATTCGACTCGCCATTACTAATTTTTCTAAATCTAAACTTTTTTGGGGGACAAAGTTATTGAGAAGAATGCTTCTGATCATGGAGAGTGAAATTTTTAAAATAAGGGACATTGAAAAAAAGTTTTCAAGCTACTATTTATGACTATACAATTAGTCACTCATTTATAATCCAGTTGCATAATACTAAAATAACTCAAAAATAAATACTCCTAACTTCTAAAAACCTTCTAATAGCTAACCTCACTAATGGAGAAAACAATGGAAGCAAAGACTTTAGTTGGGATGTTTCAACAAGTTGTAGAAAAGCATGGGCAGAAAACCTCTCTGATGCAAAAGGTGGCGGGAGAATATAAAGGATTTTCTTACAGCGAGTTTGGGGAACGGGTGAAAAATTTTGCTCTGGGATTGGCGTCGTTGGGGATTACCCATAGTGATCGAATTGCCCTGATTTCTGAAAACCGACCAGAATGGGCAATCGCTGATTTCGGCATTTTATCTTTGGGCGCGACGAATGTCCCCATCTATCCCACGATAACATCTCAACAAATCGAATACATTTTAAAAGACTCCGGAAGCCGGATGATTATCGTTTCCACCGCCGATTTGTTGGGAAAAATATTGGGTATAATCGACAACCTGCCAGCGCTTCAAAAAGTCATCTATATGGAAGATTCCGGCATTCAAAAAGATTTCATGCTCAAATTTGATGAGATTATCGACATGGGAAAAAAATTCGAGAAGGATCATCCCGGCTACTTCGCAGAGGCAGTAAAAAAAGTAATGCCCGATGATCTCTGCGGAATCATTTACACCTCAGGTACCACTGGAGCGCCAAAAGGCGTTATGCTAACTCATTCGAATCTGGTTTCCAATGTCATGGCTGCTAAACAGTCCATCAAGGTCGATGAGACAGATACGCTGCTGTCATTCCTTCCTTTATGCCATTCTTTTGAAAGAATGGCGGGACACTTTTTGGCGATTTTATCAGGCGCCACTGTCGCTTATGCAGAAAGCACCGAAACAGTCGCTGATAACCTGGGAGAAGTAAAGCCGACATTGATGACCAGTGTACCTCGCTTGTTTGAAAAGATTTATGCTCGGGTAATTGAAAATGCCACTGCCGGCTCGCCCATAAAAAAGAAAATTTTCTGGTGGGCGGTAAAAACTGGTGAGAAATATGTTGCTGCCAAATCTAAAGGCAAAATCTCAGGCAGCTTGAATTACAAATACAATCTGGCTACGAAGCTGGTCTTTCATAAGCTGCATCAACGGGTGGGAGGCAATCTTCGTTTCTTTGTTTCGGGAGGAGCGCCGCTACCCAAAGAAATTGCGGAATTTTTCTACAAAGCTGGCATCCTGATTTTAGAAGGGTACGGTTTAACTGAGACATCCCCAGTCATCGCAGTCAATCGGGAAGGAAAGTTCAAGTTCGGATCAGTGGGACCTGCTGTTCCTGGCGTTGAAATCAAAATCGCTGAGGATGGTGAAGTTTTAACTCGAGGACCTCATGTGATGAAAGGCTATTACAAAAATCCTGAAGCCACGGCTGAAACCATCGATAAAGACGGCTGGCTGTACACTGGCGATATTGGAATTCTGGATGATGACGGAATGCTTTATATCACTGACCGAAAGAAAAATATTATTGTCACCTCTGGCGGGAAAAATGTCACACCGGCGACTATCGAGAATCTGTTGGTCACCAGTCCTTTCATCGAACAAACGATGGTTATTGGCGATAAACGCAATTACCTGACCGCCCTGATCGTTCCGAAATTTGATGCGCTGAAAAAATATGCTGAAACCAACGGGATTAGTTATTCGAATATTGACGAATTGCTGATCGATCCCAAGATTTATGCCGTAATTGACGCCGATGTCCAGAACCTGACCAAAAGTCTGGCTCGCTTTGAGCAGATCAAAAAGTTCACCCTGATGCCGAAAGAATTCACCATTGCGGCTGATGAACTGACGCCGACGTTGAAGGTGAAGCGGAAAGTCGTCTCTGAAAAATATGCTGATATTATTAACAAGATGTATGAAGAGTAGTTTTGCTTTCAGTCTAAATTTTATTTAAGCTTCCCGAAAGCTTTATCCTTCGGGAAGCTTTTTATTCGCAGGGAAATTAATCTAATGACTGCCTTCCAGCAATTTTACCAGATTGCATGCAATCCGTACCATTATGCAGAAAATTTAAAAAGTAAAACTTCAAACAAAATCATCGGCTACTTTTGCTCCTGCACCCCTGAAGAAATTATCCACGCCGCCGGCGCATTCCCGTTTAGAATTTTTAGCAGCGAAGTGAGTATATTTTATGCAAATGCCCATTTACAGGCATATTGCTGCTCATTGGCAAGAGGCGGATTGGAGGAAGCGCTGGCAGGAAGATTAAATTTCCTCGATGGCACAGTCTTTCCCCACACCTGCGATACCATCCAGCGCCTCTCTGACATTTGGCGACTGAATGCAGGTTTTCCCCTTCACTTTGATGTTGTTCTGCCGACAAAGCTAAATTCAGAAAGCTCGTTCCAATATATGGTGGATATTTTCTACAAATTTAAAAGCGATCTGGAAAAAGGACTGGGAATCGAAATTTCAGATTGTAAGCTGAATGAAAGCATCCGGCTTTACAATCGCATCCGCCGATCGTTGCAAGAAATTTATTTGTTAAGAAGTGAAAAGCCAGGATTAATTTCAGGCAAGGAAGTTTATGCAATCATGAAAGCCGCGATGAT
>JAEAME010001646.1_pt1 | contig 14761 bp, 15 predicted proteins | sample 8958731 | NCBI WGS metagenome assembly JAEAME01 (sample SAMN16933194, study PRJNA681113) | bioreactor sludge metagenome | isolation source: anerobic bioreactor sludge (Control) | place: India:Bengaluru | collected 2018-10-24 | reverse complement strand
ATAGATTGAAAGATTTATAAAGGAGAAGATATGAGACGTAAACCATTTTCCGTCAGAAAAAGGAGATGGCCGGAGAAGAAAGAAAGCGGCAAGGACATTGATGAAATCGTCCGGGAGCTGAAGGAAAGTGCTGCGCCTAAAAATGATTACAGGGAGCAGTCATTGAAGATTCATGGACTTATCTGCGCGAAGTGTGCTCGTGAGTTTGACCACAAAGACAGGCATCTGCTTACAGTTCACCATAAGGATGGGAACCACAGAAACAATCCTCCGGACGGATCGAATTGGGAAAACCTTTGCGTTTATTGCCATGATGAGGAGCATACAAGGGGGCTTCTTGCTGATTATTTCAGCGAAGGGAAGTATCCATAAGTATGGGAGAATGAGAGAAAAAAGAACCCCCGGGACAGTGCAAAGATAAATCGGGGGGGATCAACGCACTGGTGGACCCCGGGGGGAGTGGACATTCTGTTAATTGTATATATTATAGCACAGTTGACAATAAAATTCATTATCGTAACAAAATTTAATCAGTTTGAAAGGAATAAGGCTCTTATAATTTGACAGATAAAAAAGTTGAACACATCGGCTATCTTCCCCCGGGGATCCAGGCTGGTGTATTACCGCCTCTGCCGCGCAAGCTCTCAGGGCCGCTGGGTATGCCCTCGAGACTTGCTCTTTTGCACTCACCATAGGAGTCCTTGCCACATTTCTGTCTATCTGTCCATGTAGCGCCGGATAAATTTGCACCAGTCAAGTTGGCATTGGACAGATTTGCATCTGAAAGGTTCGCGTCCACCATAAACGCATCTGTGAGGTTGGCACCAGAGAGATTTGCGTGAGAAAGAAATGCCCCTGATAGATTGGCGCGGGAGAGATTGGCATTTGAGAGGTTGGCATGAGAAAGGCTACAGTTGGACAATTGAGCGCCAGGGAGTTGAACGCCCGAAAGATCGGCGCTATGAAGATTGCAGAATTTACATTCTTTCGATGACAGAAGTCTGGCTAGATCCTTTTCGTTAAAAGCAAAGGAAGTACCCATGGAAAGAAAGATTATAAGAATATTCGAAATAGCAAGAAAAATTAATCTTTGCATCTTTTTAACTTTAAAACGCGCCCAGCAGGATTCGAACCTGCAAACCTTTGGATTCGTAGTCCAACGCTCTATCCATTTGAGCTATGGGCGCAAAAAATAAACAACTTGGAGTATAGCATAAATCAGCTCATTGCTCAAAGCTGAAAGCAAAGAACAACCTGCTTAAACCTCGATCCCTCGAACCTTTTTCCGCATCTGCCAACTAAAACATATATCTTCTCATGTTGATATTCAAAAGAATGCCAACAGAGATAAGGACAGAGATAAGCGATGACCCGCCATAACTGATAAAAGGCAGAGGAATGCCAACAACTGGCGCAAGGTGTATGTTCATCAACACATTGATGGTAAACTGCAAAAAAATGATAGAAGCGAGCCCGAAGGCGATAATTGAGCCAAGCTCATCGTATGCCTGTTGAGAAATTTTAATGCACCTACTGATAAACATGATAAAGAGAAGAAAGAAAATGATAGAGCCGAAGAACCCCCACTCTTCGGCAAAAACAGTATAGATGAAATCTGTGTGGTGTTCTGGAATGAACTGCAGCTTGTGTTGTGTTCCCTGCAGATATCCCTTTCCGAAAAACTTACCTGATCCGACAGCTATCATAGCCTGTTTAGTATGATAGCCAACGCCCAACGGATCGGCATCGATGTTGAGAAAAGTGTAAATTCTCTGCTTCTGGTAGGGTTTTAGGATAAATCTCCAGGCGATGAACGGGAGTGTTATCCCCGCACCCAGCAGCACGGCATAGGTGGATTTCTTCATGCCAACAAACCAGATCATAGCCAGAAAAACCAAAAAAATGATTACTCCGGTTCCAAGATCCGGCTGAAGAACTATGAGAGCGAAAGGAACCAATACCCACGCAAGAGGTATAGAAACATCTTTTATGCCGAGGAGTATTTTGTCCCTCTTTTTTTCATGAAGGATAGAGGCAAGGAGCAGAACCATTACGGGCTTAACGAATTCGGATGGCTGAAAACTGATGCCGAAGATGCTAATCCATCTTCGCGCTCCCCCAGCCGCCATACCCCAAACCAGAACAAAAACAATTGCCCCAAGGCTGATAAAATAGAAAAGCTTCGCGTTATTTGCAATAGTCCTATAATCAAAATTTACAATAATGCCAATGAGAACAACACCAACAGAAAAAGCAATAAGCTGCTTTATGATAAAATTGAATGAACCGCTGTAAAAAGAGCTTGTGGCACTCACAAGGTTCATAATGCCTATGGCAAATAGGGCTAATCCATTTATAATCAGATACCAGTCGAGGTGGTAGAGTTTCCGTTTATCGACTTTGACCACGGACCATTGCCTCCTTTATCTCCGGCTTCACCACGAAAAGACTTTCGGAAATTGCTTTTGCGACAGGCGCTGCTTGAGATGAACCATGCCCACCATATTCAACCAGCACCGAAATTGCCACTGCAGGATCCTCAGACGGAGCAAAGGCAATGAACCACGCATGGTCGCCGAGGTCTTTTCCTTGAACAGGCGTTGTCTGAGCAGTTCCTGTCTTGCCGCTCATGTGGACATTCTCGATGCGGGACCCGTAAGCAGTGCCGCTTTTTTCATTTACAACACCCTGCATCCCTTCTTTTACAATCTTGAATACCTGTTTCTTCATTTTTATGTCTGCCGTAACAACCGACTCGAATATTTTCTGGGTTTTTCCATCTGGACCAACAATCTTGTTAACGATCTGCGGTTTAAAGGTTATACCTTCGTTCGCCACAAAGGATGACAATTGAGCGAGTTGAACAGGTGTAAGCCATACGGCGCCCTGACCGATTGCGACAGAAACCGTCTCTCCTTCATACCAGGGTGTGCCATAGGTTTTCTTTTTCCATTGCGATGATGGGAGAAGGCCACGGGCTTCGTTTGGTAGATCTATACCGGATGGTTTCCCAAGACCAACAGAAGTACCAAAGCTGTGGATTCTGTCCACCCCAAGTCTTAAACCGATATTGTAAAAGAAGACATCGCATGACTCCACGATTCCACGGTGCACGTTCACTATACCGTGGCCACTTCTTTTCCAGCACCTGAACACTCTATTTCCGAAAGGAAATCCGCCCCGGCATCCATAGCTTGTGTTAGCGTTAATCAACCCATCTTCAAGGGCCTTGAGTGCCGTTAGTACTTTGAATGTGGAGCCTGGAGGATATCTGCCCTGGATCACTCTGTTTTGAAGAGGATGGGCCTTGTCCAGCGCAATAGCCTGCCAATCTTCTTTTTTAATGCCAGATGCAAATTTGTTGGGATCAAATGCCGGCCGGCTTGCCAGGGCAATCACGGCTCCTGTTTTCGTCTCGAGAGCTATACATCCGCCCCGTTTTCCTTCCAGCGCTTTTTCGACAACCATCTGAACATCGAGGTTGATGTTCAGATACATATTGTTGCCGGGAATAGGATCTTTCATTTCAAGGGTTCTCACCTCGCGGCCCATGGCATCAACTTCTACGCGTTTTTCACCATCAATTCCCCTCAGGTAGCTTTCGTACATTCTTTCCAGACCGTATTTTCCTATATAGTCTCCAGGCGAATAGGTCCGGTATTTTTCTTGTTTGAGCTCCTCACCGCTTATTTCAGACACATAACCGAGGGTATGGGCCATCATTTTACCGTAGGGATAATTTCGCTTTGGTTCAATTTGAATGCTGACGCCAGGAAGGTAAACCCTGTTGGCTTCAACCTTCGCCAGTTCGTCCATTGAGACATCATCTTTTATTTTGACAGGAAAAGATGAAGGAAAGTTGCTTGCAGCTTTTAGTTTCTCAATAATCTCTTCGCGATCAATCCCCATGAGGCTTGAAAGCCCATCTACTGTTTGGTTGAAATCTTTTATGTCCTCAGGGGTAATATACAGGTTAAACGAGGGTCTCGTATCTGCCAGTATCTTTCCCATCTTGTCAAACATAATACCTCTTGGAGCCAGAACTTTTTTGATTCTTATTCGGTTCATTTCCGACTGTTGCCTCATTTCATTGCCCTGCATAATCTGAAGATGCCACAGTCGTATGGACAAAATAATCATGGTTACAATGAGAACCCACTTGCACCATTTATATTTATCAGGAAGGGCCTTTTCCTTCATGACCTTTTCGTACTCTGTGCCACGGGGTTCAGAGTAGAACATATCGTTGGGAGTATGGTTATCTTTTTTCTTTTTCATTGCTGCCTGTTGAAATATCGCACATTTAGAAAACCAATGAAAGAGAACAAGAATAAGGAAAGAAAGCCAGTAAAAATGGCATTAGGTATTGAATAGAAGGCAACATTGAAGGCATCCCGGCTTTCCCCTCTCGTAAGAAAGGAAAGGGCAAGGAACAGAAAGGATTCGACAAGTACCGCGCCGCTGCACACAAAAGAAAAGCTGTATTTTGAATCAATATAGATCTTATTTCTCATGAAAACTGAAATGATAAATATAGATACTTTTGTAAACAGTAGTGACCCGCTTGGGGAGGTCGATACAATCTCCTGCATTAACCCTATTACGACAGATGTTATAAGGCCTGCCTGAGGTCCCAGAAAAAAAGTGGTGTAGATGACAAAAGGAATGCCTACATCAGGGTTGAAAAAATCAATTGGGAGGAAGTTGACAAAGGCAGATTCAAAGGTGGTCAGGATTAGTACCATTATAAGATAAACAACAACTTTTGTCATTTCTTAACTACCAGGACCTCTTCTAGTATGTTGAAGTTATTAAAAGGCATCACGTCAATTTCGGAAAATATTCCCGGTTTTCCCCTGTTAACGGTGGTCACAATCCCGGTTGCCAATCCTTTTGGGTAGATACCGTCTTTGCCTGACGTTATCAGTTTGTCACCGATTTCAATTTCATCGTTCTTCCGTATGTATTTCAACCTAAGCAGGGTTTGACCGGTGCCTTCGAGGATTCCCCTTGTGTTTCGTCCCTCAACATAAACATCAACAGAAGAATTGGTATCGTTGATCACCATAACCTTTGTAACCCATCGGTCTGTTTCAACGACTTGCCCAACAAGACCTCTTGGTGTAATTACAGGCATTTTAATTGTTATGCCACTGCTTTTTCCTTTATCCAGGATAATGCACTTAAACCAGTTTTTGATGTCTTCGCCGACAACACGGGCAGCAATCATCGTTTTCGGACGTTGTTCCATAAGGTTGAGGACGTTTTTCAATCTCTTGTTTTCATGCTCGAGTTCAGAGATTTTCTGGTTTTCCATCTGGAGCCTGGCAAGCTTATTGCGTAGCTCTGCATTCTCTTTGTTGGTGCGGATAAGACCTATATAGTTTTTAAAAATGTAGCCGACAAGCTCAACCGGTTTTCCGATAGTTCTGAGAAGAGGGCCGCTAACCTCACCAAAACCTGTTTTCGCTACTGAATAACTTTTGAGAAAAAGAGGCGTGTTCGTAAAGACGAAAAAAGCCACAACGAGGATTGCGATAGCAATAATTATGACAACTGTGTTTTTCAATTCCTCGCTATGCTAAAAATACGTAGCTATTTCTTTTAATAGCGTTATCTCATCGAGTGCCTTACCTGTTCCTTCAACAACTGCGGTCAGCGGGTTTTCAGCTATAATAACAGGCAGTCTTGTAACCTCTTTAATGAGAAGGTCAAGGTTTCTCAACAAAGCACCACCACCGCTAATGACTATACCTTTGTCCACAATATCCGAAGCAAGCTCAGGCGGAGTCCTTTCGAGAGCTATCCTGACGGCCTCGACGATTGCATTAACCGGCTCGGCAATAGCCTCTCTGATCTCTTTTGACGATATTTCCAATGTTTTTGGGATGCCGCCCACGAGGTCCCTGCCTTTTACCTCCATGGTCAGTTCTTCGCCGTCCTGGCCGGGGTAAGCAGATCCAATATTTATCTTGATCATTTCTGAGGTTCTTTCACCGATAAGGAGATTGTATTTCCTTTTGACATACTGAATGATGGCCTCATCAATTTTGTCACCTGCCACCCTTACAGAGTTACAATAAACAATACCGGCAAGACTTATCACTGCAACTTCGGTTGTGCCTCCGCCAATGTCAACAATCATATTGCCATTTGGCTCTGTAATGGGGAGTCCAACGCCTATCGCAGCAGCCATTGGCTCTTCGATGAGGAAGACCTCCCGTGCACCTGCCGACTCCGCCGATTCTTTCACGGCCCGTTTTTCTACGGGGGTGATTCCGGACGGAACAGAAATGACAATTCGCGGTCTCGCGTAGGACTTCTTATTATGGATTTTTTGTATAAAGTATTTAAGCATTGCCTCGGTGATTTCAAAATCCGCAATAACGCCATCCTTGAGGGGTCTGATAGCAACGATGTTCCCCGGTGTTTTGCCGAGCATTTTCTTGGCGTCTTCACCGACGGCTATGACTTTTTTGCCACCCTTAGCGTCTTTATGGACAGCCACCACCGAAGGCTCGTTCGATACAATGCCTTTACCTTTCACATACACTAATGTGTTTGCGGTGCCTAAATCTATAGCAAGGTCTTTTGATATAAACCCAAATAGCGACTCAAACATTATGTTTTCCCTTCACTCGTGATTTAAAGATATTGAAAAAACCGTCTTAATATACTATTTTAAAGAGTCAAAATCAACAATCATAGGAGTACAAATGCTGAAATTTATGCGGAAGTATGCAACCGGATATATGGTCAAGGCCATGTTCGGGTTGATCATTGTAGTATTCGTTTTTTGGGGTGTCGGCTCTTTCAGGGAGAGCGAGAGAACCGTTGCGGAAGTAGGTCCTTATAAAATATCTATCATGGAATATCAGGAAGAGTATAATCGGATCCTGAAAATGTATCGCACGATTTACAGGGAAAAACTTGACGAGAATTTGCTCCGGGAACTCAACCTGAAAGAAAAGGTAATGAACGAGATAGTCGACAAATATATCCTGATTATCAAAGCTAAAGAACTTGGTATATCGGTTAGCGACAACGAATACAGGGAACATCTGGAAAGTATCGAGATGTTCAAGCGTGACGGAAAATTCAGCGAGACGGTCTACAAGGAAATACTGAAACGAAACGGCTTGGACCCCAAGCGATTTGAACAGTCAGAAAAGCATTCACTTCTGAATACAAAGATGATCAATCTCATAAGAGACACGGGCGCCCTGATGAATGAGGGCAACCTGTGGAATTTTTATGTGAAGGAAAAAGGAAAGGTCAACCTCGGATACATAGAACTTGATCCGGCATCGTATCGGACAAAGGTTACCGTTAGCGATCAAGAGGTTGCAGATATTTATGAAAAAGAAAAAAACATCCGACGGGAAGAAAACACTTATAAACTAAGATATCTTCTTATTGATGAAAAATCATCAATCAAAGATGATGCAGCCTATCTGGAGCTATTGAAGGCAAAGGATCTGGAAGCGTATGGAAAGCAAAAGGGATTGCAGGTAACAGATCTTGGTCAAATGAAAGAGGCGGATGCATTAAAGAAACTGAAGAACCTGAAGGCAGAAGAATGGCTCAAAGGCTTGAAGAAAGGAGAAATTTCTCTGCCGGTGCGTGTCGATACAAAATCCTATATCTTCCAGGTAGTTGATTTTGAAGAAGGAAAGCTTCTCGATAAGACCGTGGCAATGAAAGAGATAAAAGATCGCCTTATCAATGAAAAGGCGAGAGGCTTTGCAAAGAACTCAGCGCAGGACCTGATAGAGAAAAAAAACATTGACTCCAAGAAAGAAACAGGCTTTATACCGCGAACTACGCAGGCTATTCCAAAAATAGGGCAGGTTCCGAAAGATGACCTTGGTGTTTTGACACTTTCGAAAGAATCACCTATTTACAATAAGCCGGTAGAAATCGACGGGACACTTTATGTCTTTTATTTTAAGAACGAACAAGTCCCCAGCAAAGATGAATGGGAAAAGAATAAAGAGGGATTCAAGCGATATGCCCTCTCAAGAGGCCAGGGTGATTTTTTCAGATCATTTATGGATACACTCCGCAAGAAGGAAAAGGTAAAGATCGAGTGGAAAGAGATAAGCTAAGGCATGGTCATACTCGGAATAGACACATCGTGCGACGATACTTCCTTTGCGCTTCTGAAGAACGGAAAGGAACTTCTTGCTAATCTCGTTTCCAGCCAGATAGACTTACACAAGGCATTTGGCGGTGTTGTCCCTGAAATAGCATCCAGAAAACATGTTGAGCTTATCGACGGTTTGTACAAAGAGGCGCTGCATCATGCAGGTCTCTCTGACAGGTCAATCGAAGCGATTGGGGTGACAGCGGGTCCGGGATTGATAGGTTCGGTTCTTATCGGGCTGTGCTTTGCCAAAGGTCTTTCTTTAGCTTTGAATGTCCCCATCATCGGCGTCAATCACATTGAGGCCCATGCCATGAGCATCCTTCTTGAGCATGACGTTGAGTTTCCCTTTATTGCTCTTGTCGTTTCTGGAGGTCATACCATAATTCTCCGCATTGATGATTTTGGAACATATAAAGTAATCGGAAGCACACGCGATGATGCCGCCGGCGAGGCATTTGATAAAATTGCGAAATTTCTTGGATTAGGCTATCCCGGCGGCCGAATCATTGAAGAGATGTCCCGGGAAGGCCAACCTGATTACGTTTCATTTCCAAGACCAATGATGGATGATAATAATTATGATTTTAGTTTCAGTGGTTTAAAAACATCTATGATAAATTACATTAAGAAATATGGTGCAAATAATAATAATTTAAACAGTATATTATCATCATTTCAGGAAGCTGCCTTTGATGTCCTTGCCAGCAAAACATTACGGGCAGCCAGGAACAACAGGATTCCCAGAATTGTGGTTGGCGGTGGGGTTGCATCAAATGGCCGTTTGAGAGAGCTCTTTCAGGAGCGGTGCTCCAAAGACAACATGAATGCTTTCTTTTCTTCACCTGAATTTTGCACTGATAACGGGGCTATGGTTGCCAAGGTTGCTCATCATTATTTTATGAAGAACCAGATATCTTCTTTGGATGTGGCAGCGTATTCACGGATGAAATTTCATTGAACCATGTTTAAGAAAGGCTTTTCCCAGCATCTCATACGTGACAGAAATATAACAGACAAGATGGTGCGACTCGCGAATATCAAGGGAGACGATGTTGTCGTTGAAATTGGTCCGGGCTATGGAGACCTTACCCGGAGCATCGCTGAAAAAGCCGGACATGTCTATGCAGTTGAATTCGATAGAGATTTGATTTTACATCTCGAGACGCTTGCAACCAGCTATGGCAACCTTACCATCATTCACGAAGACTTTCTTAAAATTTCCTTATCATCCCTGGCAGCGGGCAAGAATATTATAGTCCTGGGGAACATACCCTATAAAATTACCGGTCCCATAATATTTAAACTCCTTGAGGAAAGAGAGATGCTTTCAGGCGCCTATCTTACCATGCAGGCTGAAGTGGCGAGAAGGATTGTAAGCAACAAGCACAACCGGACCTACGGGGCGATTTCAGCATCGTGCCAGATTCTCTGTGAGGTGAAGATTCTTTTTACCCTGAAGCCATCGGTTTTTGTACCACCCCCGAAAGTTGACAGCGTCTTCCTGGCGATGATACCGAAAGAGGAAAAAAAGAGCGTTGACAGTGAATTGCTGCGTTTTGTCAGGATGTGCTTTCAAAACAAGAGAAAGTTTCTAAGATATTCCCTCTCAAAAACATATCCGGAAGATATAATTGAGCGTATATATTCGTTTATGGAGTTCTCAGAGACAACCCGCGCCGAAGAGATAAGCCCCGATCGATTCGAGAAGATGTTCAACTTCTTGTATGGAAAGGGTGGTAATCAGTGATCATTGAGCCAAAAAAAGGTCCTGTTATCGGCTTTACAACAACGATTCCTGTTGAGTTGATCTTTGGCGGTGGATACACACCGTGTGATCTGAACAACATCTTTGTCACTGATGAAAACCCGATGCAATACCTGGAAAAAGCGGAAAGAGATGGATTCCCCAAGAGCATGTGCAACTGGATAAAGGGAATCTACGGGGTTGTCATGAAGAAGCCTGTTGAGGCCGTCATAACAGTTATGGAGGGGGACTGCAGCAATACCCAGGCTTTGGCCGAGATACTCCGCTACAAAGGCGTTCGGACAATACCGTTTTCATATCCCTTTGATCGGGACAGGCAGGTGTTGCAAAGAGAGATTGAAAAGCTCAAAGCAGCGCTCTCCGTCAAAGATGATCGACTGAACGCCGTTGAAAAAGAGATGAACAACGTTCGGTCAGCACTTGAGACCATTGACCGAATGACATGGGATGAAAGAGTCGTTTCCGGATATGAAAACCACCTGTGGCTTGTCCGTGCATCCGATATGCTTGGCGACCACAAAACATACAATTCCATGGCCCGCGATTTCATTGAAGAGGCAAGATTCAGGAAACCCAAAGAGGGGGTAAGAATAGGGTGCATAGGGGTGCCGCCCATTGTCCCCGACCTCCACGACTTCATCGAAAGCGTAGGTGGCCATGTTGTCTACAACGAGACCCAGAGACAGTTCACCCTTCCGTTCAAGGCGATGAACCTCACGGACAGGTATCTTAAGTACACTTACCCGTACGGCGTTTTCGCAAGGCTTGAGGATATACAGAGAGAGATTAACAGGAGGGAAATCCAGGGCATCATCCACTATGTACAGGCCTTCTGCTACCGTTCAGTCGAGGATGTTATCCTCCGTGAATCCCTGGGCATACCCATGATTACCATTGAAGGCGATTTGCCTAAACCCTTGGATTCGCGGACAAAGCTCAGAATAGAGGCTTTTATCGAACTTTTAAGCAATGCGGGAGATGCAGCGTGAACTCTCAGAATAATCAAGAACAGCAGGCACCGATTGAAATGACAAAGAGGCTTCTGATTGACCGAAAAGGAATCGGATTTTTAAAGGCGATTCTTGAGTCATACGAAGATGTTGCAATCTTTTCCGTCCTGGACGGAAAGTCCGGACTCATTGAGCTCATCTATCCGCATTTTTTCGAAATGGATGTGAAAGCAATCATAAACGATATGATTAATTATGGTATTCTCATCAAGGAGGTCCCTGATGTTTGACAATGAAAAAATACTGAAAACCTTGATGCAGGGGAATGGATTATACGGAGACCTGTTCACGGAAAAGAGGACCTACACCCATATCCACCGTGAATCCGAGAGAATCGAGAAACTTGAACGGGGCCTCGATGAAGGCGTTGGACTGCGGCTCATAACCCCATGGAAGGTGTATTTCGCGTCAACCAACAATACAGACGAAAAGAACCTCCTGGATATGGCCGGGACCTTGTCCAAGTTTTCACGTGAAAACTCAAAAAGTCAACAAAAATCTGCTTTACAGAAAGATGCATCGTATCCATTTGCAATCGTTGAAGATCCTGAGGGAATAGGAATCGAAGACAAGATAACCATGGTAAAAAAGGTTGAGTCCATGACAAAAAGCATGGAATCACGGATACGGCAAATCAGGGTCATCTACAGGGATACGCGTCAGGTTACACGGATTTATACGAGCGACGGAAAGGATTTCAGAGACAACCGCATCCAGGTATTGTTGAACCTGCTCCTGGTAGGTGAAGAAAAAGGAGAAATGCAAACTTCATACGAGGCCATAGGCGGCTTTTACGGATACGAGTTTTTCACGGACGAAGCGGTGGAACAATTTGTCGTAAAGACTGTTAAGCGCTTGTCTGGTTTGCTTTCGGCAAGGGAAGCCCCTATGGGGACTAAAACGGTAGTGTTGTCGTCAGAGGCCGGTGGTACCATGATCCATGAGGCAATCGGCCACGGCCTTGAGGCAGACCTGGCAATGGAAGGTCTCTCATGTTATAAGGGCATGCTGGGTGAATCAATCGCTTCTCCCTTTATAAATGTAGTAGACGACGCGACGGTACCTCATCTCAGGGGAACTTACGCATTCGACGATGAAGGCACAGAGTCTGAACGAACTGTACTGGTCGAGAATGGGGTACTGAAAAACTACCTCTTCGACAAGTTCTATGCCATGAAGCATGAAAAGAGCTCCACCGGGAACGGAAGAAGGGAATCGTACCGGTATAAACCTATACCAAGGATGAGCAATACCATGATCCTCCCGGGCAATGACGATCCTGAGAAGATCATCTCCAGCGTTGACGACGGCGTCCTCGTGGTAAAGATGGGCGGGGGGCAGGTGGACACGGTAAGGGGCGATTTTGTCTTCGAGATTTCGGAAGGATATATCATTGAAAAAGGTCGCGTTGGAGAGATGATCAAAAACGCAACCATGATGGGAAATGGCCTCAAGGTGCTTCAGGAAATCGACATGGTTGGTACGGACCTCGGATACGGCATAGGGACGTGCGGAAAGGACGGGCAGGGCGTTCCTGTCTCCGATGCCCAACCGACGCTGAGGATACCGGAAATTGTGGTAGGGGGGAAGGAAGAAAAATAATAATTTTCAAATTTCCATACAATAATTTTTATTTTTTATAGTTCTTTGTATCGTTATATCTCAAGCTCTAAGCCTTTTTCCCTGTCAGTGTATCCCGGCACAGCTTTTCATTTTAGCCTTATGGGTGCAGTACTGAGCAACAGTTAGACTGGCATAGCGAATGTTTCGCCTGTTGATAGCCGGACAAGAATACATGCCAAACCGAAGAATACCTTTGCATTGATTGGAGGAAACACATATGAAACGCGGCAAATGGAATTTGATCTTATGGGAAATCATCCTCATCGTGGGGTCTATCCCTTTGTTTAGAAGTGTATGGATGGTTTTTGACAGCATTGAATTTATGAACCAATGTCTGGGTATAGTGCTGTCTTTTGCAGGCGGAATGGCGCTCTGCGTAATGGCATTGCTGGCTCTGAACAAGACCGATAAGGAAGAGAAATCAGACTCTTGTCATGACAATTTGACGTAGTGACGTAAATAAAATAATATTTCGTCATAGCAATGAAATAATCAAGCGTTCTACCGCTTTTAAGGGGTGTTACATAATGATAGTCAGATTAACATTGGGAGAGATGGAACGGGCAGGCCTTGTTCTGCGTGGAGGGTCCGTGCTCGACTGGCGGCGCCTAAAGGTAGCCTCCCGCGAAGAGTGTGACATAATTCTGCGCGTGAACGGATTTGATCCAAATAATTCCGATGATCAGGCGCATTTGAACGAGATACGTATTTCTGCCATCGATTATCTAGAGAGAACTTTCCAGTTCGTTTTTGCTTCCGAGATTCGGAACGTTGAATCCATAAGCGATTTGATGCTCATGGCTGCCGGGAGAAATCCCGCCCTCAGACGACAGGCATGTACAGTGCTTAAAGTTATGCTGGTGGTCCACCATATCGAAGCCAGGGAGCTTAAATCCCGCCTGAACATCTCGGATCACGAACTCTTTCACCTGCTTGAAGACAAAGCTGCCCGTGTCGTCAGTGAGATGAAGAATCAAGGCTATCCGATCGTCGATTTCCAGAGTAGCCGTAAGACACATGATTCCATTATGACCAAATTACTCAGCAAAAGGCAGGGCAACCGGGCGATGCTGTATGACATGCTGCGCTTTCGTATTGTTACTGCTACCATGGAAGAGATAGTACCGGTGGTTGCGTATCTCAGCCAACACCTGTTTCCCTTTCACTATACGGTTCCGGGTGAAAGTCATAACTCGCTTTTCCATCTGCGTGACTATATACGCCGCCACCCTCGCATATCAAAGATGATACCGGAGTTCCAGGTAGACCTGCTTTATGAGAGCGAGATGCAAACCACTCCCAATCCCGACACGAGCGATACCTACAAGACTATCAACTTCATCGTTGACCTTCCTTTGCGGCTGGAAGACCGTCAAATGGAGGTCTGGGCACCCGGCCTCAAACTCTCTTCACGCATCGTGCATGTCCTGGCAGAATTCCAGATTGTAGATCAGATTTCCTACCGTAATAATGAAAAAGGAGAAGCAAGGCACGAGAAGTACAAGGCCCGCCGACTGGCCAAAGTGAGGCAGCGGCTGCTCCGAGGGATGATGACGATCTGAACACCGCAATTTCCGACAGTATGAGATGAGACGCATAAAAGCAACCTCCGCATAGAAGATTATGAAGGATAAAAAAATACCTGAAAGCCTTGCTTCGAGGGTACATGCGTGGACCGTGAGAATCCTCCTTTTCATCATGGTAATTGAATGTATTCTCCTTGTAGTCGAACAGCAATGGTTGTCAGCTCTTATGGTTTTTCTGACTATTGCAATCGTAATCTCTCCGGAAATTCTAAGCAAACGGCTTGATGTGACAATTCCCGTGGAGTTTCAGATTCTTGTTATTATCTTCGTATTTGCTGCTCTTTTTCTTGGCGAGGTACGGAACTTTTACGCACGCTTCTGGTGGTGGGATATTTTGCTGCATGCAAGCTCCGGCCTTCTCCTGGGTATTGTCGGTTTTCTTCTCGTCTATGTTCTCAACGAGCATAAGCGAATTGACTTCCATATGCAGCCGCGCTTCGTCGCCTTGTTTGCCTTTGTTTTTGCTGTGGCTGCCGGTGCGCTCTGGGAAATCTTCGAGTTCGGCATGGACCAGATATTTGGGACCAACATGCAAAAACCCATGTTTGGAGATCCTTCAGGCCTAACCGACACAATGTGGGATTTGATCGTCGATACCCTGGGTGCTTTTGCCATTAGTATGTTCGGG
>JAEAME010001644.1_pt1 | contig 14770 bp, 9 predicted proteins | sample 8958731 | NCBI WGS metagenome assembly JAEAME01 (sample SAMN16933194, study PRJNA681113) | bioreactor sludge metagenome | isolation source: anerobic bioreactor sludge (Control) | place: India:Bengaluru | collected 2018-10-24 | reverse complement strand
AAAAGATTTTCATTGTCATTACCGACTTTAAGATGTAAATTAAGAGGCGATTCACCCGGCTTACCGGTACAGCCCGTAGAGTATTTTCTCTTGTATTCACCTGAATACTTTTCGGGGGTATCCCCTGTGAGGGGCGTCACCTCAAAAGGCCGGTCATACTTCTGGGAACAACTCATATTTTTTTCACTTTCATCGATTGTTCCGGTAAGTTTATCACGGTATTCGCAGGCAAGAAACTCCAATGCGTCACATAGTAAAGGCATGTCCACCTCACCCGGTAAAACTTTTTCTATGAGCTCAACTGCTTTAGGATGAAATATTAACCTTCCGCCAAACCACTTTTCTACCCACTCACTGACTTCACCCGGTAGTTTTGGTCGTGATATGATGGAATTCAGCCTTAAAATTTCGGTTTCTTTCTTTAAAAGCTCTTTTTCACAATTATTCTTTTCTGTCTCAAGTCTGTCATTATTACTGTTGATCTTAGCTTCTAACTCAGATATTTTTTGTTTCAGATTACCTATTTTTTGTTCTTTAATAGACATAAGCTCATTTAATGACATAACCTCTTCGTCATATCGATCCTTTATGGCCTGCTCTTTTATCTGAAAAGAATTGAGCAAATCAGACTTTGATTCCTGTAACTGCATAATATGGTCTCTGCTTATTTCTTTTGCTTCATGTAAAAACAATACCCTTCCAAAACTCATAGGTTTTTTTCTCGGATAGTTCTGGACTACATCTTCAATTTCTTTTAATATTGCAGGGGTTCTTTTAGTAATATCACAGGAATCATATTTGATAATACCGCTGCCGAATACAGAGGGTTCATGTATTAAAACATCACCGCAATTGACATCGGGATATACAGATTTTCGGAATAAATCAATGAGACAACACGGAATTTTAAAGAACTGTGCATACCCCATTTTGTAACGTGCAATGGTATTAATATCAATGCTGCAACATGTGTAATCAGGTAAAAACTTATTTAGTGAACATGTAATTTCTTTAAAAGAAGGTATTTTATCAAAAGCAATAACTATAGGCATCATTCTGTCTTTATCATGCAGCCAGTCAATAAGTTGTCTGACTTCCGATACGGTATCAATTAAGAACGATTGATCCTGCAAGGGATATTTCTGATACATTCCTACAAGAGAATTTCTTGCAATATATTTAATAAAGGCAAGTCTGTATACTTCACAGGGATTTTCGGTACCGACGGGTTCGGCAATAACAGTCCTGAAACCGCACTCTACTCCCTCTCCCGTTATTCTGTATGCAATATTGGTTTCAATCAGTCTGCCGGGTACGGGTTTTCTGGTTTGTTCAGTATCACCCGGGCTCGAACCTAAATCAGGCTCCGTTAACTGAAGAGTCCAGTTTTTCTCTTCGGGAAGCCATATTGCTTCCACTTTATATCCTTCGTTTATCTGGAAAGAATAAAAATCTTTAATATCTGTATTCTCATACAGATCAGGGTCAGGCAGGTTAATCTGTTCTGGTATTTCAAACTCTCTGAATCTTTGTCTAAGCCATTTCAGGGTTTCTAATACACATATCTTTAGTACCGTTTCCGGGCTTGTCTTACCGTTTCCTGCGACGGCATATAACTGGTATGTAGGATATCGTATATTCTTAACAAGACGTAACGGTTGGTATTTTTGATTGGTTTGTACGGTAGCCACAGCAAAATCCCCCATATAATTTATTAACATACATATAAATAAATTATATATCAAAAAATGTAAGAATGCTATTACTTCATTGTATCTTTAATAACCCTATAGGCATTTTTGTAAGCAATCTTTTCTAATTGCTCACCCTTTATACCTTCTTTAATAAGTCTTTCAAATAGAAGATGCATACCTGTAGGCTCACCTATTTCAAGCTCTCCGCCGATACCGTCAAAATCGGTACCTATTGCAACACAGTCTATACCCCCTTTGTCTATCATATGTTTAATATGCAGCACCATACTGTCGATATCACTCACATTACTGTTCTTTTTTAAAAATTCAGAATAGAAATTAAGACCCATAACGCCTCCTTTTTCAGACAGAATCTTAATCATTTCATCGGTAAGATTTCTGGGATGGGCACTTAATGTTCTGCAATTTGAGTGTGAAGCCATAAAAGGTCTTTTAGATATTTCCGCAACATCATAAAATCCTCCGTCAGAGAGGTGTGACACATCAACAATTATGCCTAAATCATTCATATACTCTATGGCCTCTTTGCCGAAACGGGTCAATCCTTTTTGCATTGTTTCGTTATCATATGAATTCGGATATCCGAAACAGTTTTTTGAATTCCATGTAAGTGATATCAGTCTTACCCCGGCTGTATAATACTCCTTAATCTTATTGAATTCTCCGTTTACACTTCTTCCGTCTTCAATCGTAAGAAAAGCAGAAATCTTTGAATTCTTAATATTTGACGACATTGTTTGTATATTTGATGCAAACTCAATAACATCATTATGACCCTTTATGCTTTCTTTAAGAATTTCGGTTAACCGAATTATGTATTCGTCATCTTTATCAAAATCATCAGTTTCAGCAGTCGGCAGATATATGGCAAAAAACTGAGCCATTACATCGGCTTCCTTTAACCTTTGTATATCTGCCATTGCATCTGGTAAAGACCATATATCGTTTAGTCTGTTCTTATAGGCTTTTGACAATGTATCACAATGTAAATCAATGTACTTCATTTTATCTGCTCCTCATATTTTGCTTGTAAAAAACTTTTATATGTTCTAATATATTATTATACACTGTAAAAGGAAAGAAATCATGAATACAATAAACATAAAAATACCACCTTATCCCATATATAAAATATCCGCATTCCGTGAATTTATTGAAAATGAATGGCATATAACACGTTTAAATTCTGAATATATACTGATTATAATGTTTGAAGGAACACTATATTTTACCGAAAACGGTATTGAAACCGCTCTTTGTGCAGGAGACTGGTATATACAAAAACCAGGAATGTTTCAAAGTGCAAAACGTGCAAGCATTTCGCCCAAATACTACTATATACATTTTGATATTCCCGATAATGAAACTTCGCAATACTATTTCCCTCCTATCAGCATTACAATACCCACCGGAGGTAAATGTAACCCCAATATTTATCATGATCTATTCTCAAGAATGTCCTCAATACATCCTGATACCGCAAACGGAGTATTAAACTTACAATCGACTTTTATTGAGTTTTTTATGTTCTTCCTGGAAAACGAAACAGAGGAACACGGTAATAAGACAGCATTGGAAATGTCAGAGTATATAAGGGAACATTATAAAGAGGATATTAACTTAAAAACACTCGCAAAACTTGTAAACTACTCAGAAGATTACGTGAGAACTTTGTTTAAGAAAAGCTTTAACCAAAGTCCGAGCCAGTTTCTTACTAAAATAAGGATGGAAGACGCAAAAAAGTTATTATCCGTTACAGACTACCCGATTGAAAAAATAGCATTTTGTGTAGGTTATACAGATGCTTCAGTCTTCTATAGAAACTTCTGCAAAACATACGGAATGAACCCCTCGGTATGGAGAAAAACATCCCGTAATCTTTTTAAGACATAACGGATTTTGCACGATTTAAATCGAATTTTACAATTCTAAGCGCATCTCACTGTTGGTACAATAAAAAACAGGAGGTGTTTTTTATGTCAAAAAAAATATTAACAATAATTTTTACACTGTTTATATTCTTCTGTATAAATGTAAATGCAGAAGATAATTCGGAAAGGTACGAAGCGGAAGAAGCAGAAATATTTCAATGCAACAATGCCGGTACGCACATAGCACAAATGGACCTTGCAGGCTCATATGTGAACCTGGAACTGTATGATACGACCGCACCCGGAGTATACAACCTAAAGGTGTTTTACTGTGCGGATATAGAAGGAACAAATACCCATACTATATTTGTAAACGAAGAAAATGCAGGGCAATTAACCTATCCCAAAACAAATACGGGTTGGGGGACGTTTTCTGAAGACGTTTTTGTAGAAACAGAAATAACTTTAAAATCCGGTTCAAATTATATCAGATTTGAAAAAACGGATAATGATTCGGGATTTGCGGAATTAGACGCAATTATGCTGACACCAGTATCGTTATTCACACCGGATCCCGCAAGTATAACTCCCACTCCCAAACCGACGGAAGTAAAAACAGCCGCGGTAACAATCAGTCCAACTACGGTCAAAATACAGGTACCCGATAACAACAGTAGTTTTAATTATCTGTATATAATTTTACCCGTAGTCATTTTGTTAATTATCGGTACGGTTATATGGTCACTCAAGAAGAAGGCAAAGTGATTTTATGAATAAAAAATATATCACCGTACTTTTATTAAGTTTATGTACAATAATAACCGCAGGCTGTAAAAAAGCACAAATAAAAGATGTAAACGTTCAGAATATTCAAGTGCCGGATGTATCGCTGGATTTCATTCCTACAGAAAAAATCAAAGCTGAAGGCTGGTTGTTAAATCAGCTGAAAATGCAGAAAGAAAATATAACTGGACAGTTTGAAAACATATCACCGGATGTACTTACGACAGGAGACAAAAAATCGGGCTGGCTTGGAGGAAGCGGAGAAAGCTGGGAACGCGGCCCATATTATGTAAGAGGACTTATACTTCTTGCCAATACTTTAGACGATAACGATCTGAAGGAGAAAGCTCGGAAATGGATAGACTCCTTTATCGGGAGTCAGACTGCAAGCGGAGCCGCAGGTCCGTATGCCGACAAACCTCAATTCGACTGGTGGCCTCTTATGCCGATGCTTATAGCCACAGAAGAATATTATGATGCAACCCAAGACGAAAGGGTTATTCCGTTTCTTGATAAATACTTTAGATACCAGTATACTGAACTTGACAAGAACCCTTTAAGAGACTGGGGTATGGCCCGTGCAGGCGACAATATCCTTGCGGTCAAATGGTTATACGATAGAACAAAAGAACCATATCTGCTGGATTTATGTAAGAAACTTTATACCAAGGCATATGACTGGAAAACAGACTATGAAAACGGCTCATGGGCACATATTGTAAATACACATCAGAGTTTTAAGCTGTTTCCGCTGATGTATGAAATTACAGGCGAAGAAATATACAAAGACACATATTATAAAGGTATTGAAAACCTGTTTATGACAAGCGGAAGAATCGACGGTATGTCAAACGGAGACGAAATGTCCGGAGACATCGGATCAACGCACGGGACAGAGACATGTGCGGTTGCAGAACAGATGTTTTCGGATGCGATTGCATTTAAATGTCTGAAAGACCCTTTGATTGCGGATCATCTTGAAAGAGTCGCATACAATGCATGGCCGTCACAGCTTACACCCGAAATTACCGGACAGGTATATTTTACAATGCAAAATCAGATTGAAGCCACACTCGGAAATCACGGCTTTACATCGGACGGAGGGGACAGGTCCGTATATGGCACACCGGGAGGATACCCATGCTGTATTCATAATTTTCACATGGGATGGCCTGAATTTGTTTCAAATCTCTGGTTAAAAACATCCGATAACGGTCTTATTGTTTCCGCTTATGCGCCTTGCAGTGTAAGTACGGTGGTAGGGAACAATACAAAGGTAACGCTAAAAGAAACAACCAACTATCCGTTTGAAGACACTGTAAATATAAAGATTGAATCTGATAAAAAAGATAAATATCCTATTTACGTGCGCATTCCTTCATGGTGTGATAACTCAAAGATATATATTAACAATCAGCTTGTGGCAAGCGGCAGTGCACAGTCATATGTTAGGCTTGAAACAGAATGGTGCCCTGGTGATATTATCAAAATAGTCTTACCTATGGAACTTAAAACTGTGTTCATGGAAAACAACAGTATTTCATTGTCATACGGAGCTTTGGTATATGCTTTGTCAATAAAGGAGAATGTAACTAAAATTGATTATGTATCAAACGGTTGGAACGTTACAGGAAAATTTTCATCCTATGACATAACACCCGGAAGCGACTGGAATTATGCACTTGAAGTTGACTTTAAGAACATTGAAGATTGCTTTAAGGTGAAACGTGTAAAAGATTATAACTATAATAAGCTTGAATTCAGTTATGACAAATCCCCCATTTCAATCACGTGCAAAGGATCTGTAATTGATGACTGGGAATACGATGATAATATTAAAGGCGCAGGTAAACTGCCTGTAAGCCCGGTTAATAAGCAGACAAACACGGACAATATTACGCTTATACCTTACAGCTTTGCAAGACTTCGCATATCCCTTATGCCCTGGTATTCAAAAGACGGTGAAACGGTTATAAACTATGTACCGGCAAAGCGTTCAGATAATGAGCCAATGTTTAATACTGTAATCACACCGACAGACACCAGTGATCCTTTTGTCCGTAAAGGTGCAATTCCCATAAAAGAATACACAGGTATGTTTACATACAATACGGATAAGGATACGGTTGTTTCTCTATATGTAAATAACATTTTCTTTAAAGAATTGACATTAAAGAAAGAAGAAAACTCTTTTAATTGCCCTCTTACACTAAAACATAGTCGGTATAACAAAATAGAGCTAAAGGGTGATTTAGGGAGTACCAATATTAATAATCTTACGGTCTCCGATTACGGAGAGGCAAAAGAATATGTATGGGAAGCCGAAAAAACCACTATACTTGGCAAAGCGCTGAACAAAGGCAATCATGTAGGCGGTATAGACAACACAGGCGACGGAATTGAATTCAGTATTGACATTGCCGAGTCGGATAATTACACTTTCCGCATACTATACTCTGCGTCAAACGGTAATTCAACCCAGGATATTTTTGTTGACGGCAAAAAAGCAGATACGGTTATTTATCCAAAAACCGATTCGGGATGGGGTACTTTTAGCGAAGATATCTATACCGAAGTTACGGTTAACCTTACGCAGGGATCACACAAAATAGCATTTCAAAAGACATCGTCATCCGTAGGATTTGCGGAAATTGACGCAATAATATTTAAATTAAATTAGGAGGTTTAATTGTGAAAAGAACAATATTAATAATAACAATTTTAGTAATGATACTTACCTGTACAAGCGTATATTCAAAAGATCTATTAAGCGGAAGTTATTACACGGTATCCGGTTGCAGTTTAGAAAACGGATGCTATATCCTCGGTAATAACGTAAACAGCCTGGACGGAGACCATGTAAACGCTTCTGTTACTTACAATGTGTCTGTAGCAGAAAAAGGTCTATACTCTTTTAAACTCTTTTATTTCACACCCGCTGATGCAACACTGACAATGTATGTTGACGGAATAAACAAGGGAAAAATTCATTTTACACCGACAAGTGAAGGTAATTGGGATAACTCCGTAATTAATACATGCGGATACATAGATCTTGACATTGGGAGCCATGCTATTAAATTAGTAAGAGAAAGTGATGATACAAACTATATAGCAATCGGTACTATGACATTAACCTCTTTGACCGATACGATATATATGGTATCTCATTTAGACGCCGTACCGATAGGTGAATCATACCTTATAGGGACTAACATAAACAACCTTGATAAAGCTCATGTAGGAAGCGGCGTTTCATATACTTTTAAAGGCGTTAAGCAAGGAAAGTATACAGCGCGTGTTTACTATTACACCTCTGCCGAAACCGCATCCCATTCTTTGTTTGTAAATGACAGTAAAGTCGGAACAATCAATTATGTCGCATGCAGTGAAGGCGGTTGGGACAAGTTTTCCTATTCATGTTTTTCTGATATTGAGGTAAACTTAGAAGACGGTGACAATACTCTTACAATTAAAGTTACTGAAGAAGATTCTAACTTTTCTACTGTATCGGACCTATACTTAATCGGAAAGGATAAAACAGAAAGTGTAATTTATCCGGTAAGCAATAACGCTGCAAATATAAATACAGATAAAAGCGGAAAGTACAATATAAGATTGTTCTACTCTTCAGCCACAGACGGTAATGCAAATATTTTGCTTGGTGACGGCAAAGTATCAGAAATAACATACGAAAAAACAAATACACAGGACATATGCTATACTGAATTTATTGCAGACATACCTGCGGGCAATTCTGTCTTAAATATCCAAGCAGAAACTGAAGTAAATATAGAATACGCAGTAATTTCGTTATTGGAGGAGACTGTTGAAACAAATCCAAAGACAAATGATTCGTTGCTTATATATGCATTAATATTAACCACATTGGCAGTTTCAATATTAATGATAAAACGGAAGGTGCATAATGTTTAGACCTAACAAATATAACTACTATACATCAAAAGAAATAGAACCTTCGGGTTGGTTGCTAAAGCAATTAAAAATTCAGGCAGAAGGATTATCGGGAAACCTGGATAAAGTATGGCCCGATATAAAGGACAGTAAGTGGATAGGAGGAGACAGAGACGGATGGGAAAGAGTTCCTTACTGGCTTGACGGTTTTATTCCGCTTGCCTATCTTTTAAAAGATAAGGATTTAATCTTAAGGGCAAAAAAGTATATAAACGGTATACTTTCTCTTCAAAAGAGTGACGGATGGTTATGTCCGTGTGATGATTCCGAACGTCAAAGGTATGATTTATGGGCTTTGTTCCTATTACTTAAAGTTTTGGTGCTATATCATGATTGTTCAGATGATGAAAGAATAGAAGACGCGGTCTATAGAGCACTTGACAATCTAAAAAACTTTTTAAAAGGAACAACGGTATTTAATTGGGCTTCTTCAAGATGGTTTGAAGCTTTAATTCCTATCTACTGGTTATATAACCGTAAGAGAGAGGAATGGTTACTTAGACTGGCTCTGACACTTTATTCACAGGGGACGAATTATGGAGCTATATATGAAAACTGGGAAGACAGATATCCAAGAAGCGAATGGAGTTTTCAGACTCATGTGGTCAATACGGGTATGGCATTAAAATCCGAAGCTTTGATATCGCAAATACTTCAAAAAGATAAAGATCCGGATTATATTGCAGAAACCATGTACAGACTTTTGAATGAATATCACGGTATGGCAACGGGTCATTTTACAGGAGATGAGTGTCTTGCAGGCAATAGCCCGATACACGGCACAGAATTATGCAGTATTACGGAAGCTATGTTTTCTTATGAAAAATTATTTGAGATTACGGGCAACACAAAATGGATAGACAGATTGGAGAATCTTGCTTTCAATGCTTTTCCCGCAACAAACAGTGAAGATATGTGGACGCACCAGTATGTGCAGATGACAAACCAAATAGAATGCAGCAGATTTAAAGGCAGACCTATATTCTATACAAACGGTCCGGAGGCGAATCTATTTGGCTTAGAACCTAATTTTGGATGCTGTACCGCAAGCTTTAACCAGGCATGGCCAAAATATGCATTAAGCACATTTGCTTATGACGATAAAGGTATATATTCATGTGCAATCGCTCCGTCAAAACTGAATACAACGGTAAGAGGTGTAAAGGTCACAATAGAATGTATAACCGATTATCCTTTTAACAACAGTGTTACTTATCATATAAATACCGAAACACCGGTATGCTTCACATTCGGTATCCGTATACCTGCATGCTGTGAATATGCCGAAGTAAACGGTAAAAAGGTTTTAAAAAACGGTATGTTTGAAATATCAAAGGATTGGCATAACGACGAAATTAACGTCACTTTTAAATTTGAACCCAAACTTATTAACCGCCCGGATGACATGGTATGTCTTTGGTACGGACCTTTGTTGTTTGTTGTTCCTATAGAAGAAGAATGGGTAATGCATGAGTATGAGTCAAACGGTGTTATACGTAAATTTCCATACTGTGACTATGAGGTTTTCCCCCGTTCCAAGTGGAATTATGCATTTGCCGATAACATGTTTAAAGTAAATATAAACGGCATCAAGGGCAATCCCTTTTCAAATAACAAGCCTCCCGTTACAATAAATGCGTACATGTATGAAATCGATTGGGGATATGAAGAAGGTTACGATAATGTATGCAGGGAAACACCCTCATCCCGCACACCAAAAAGTGATAAAAAAGAGATTACTTTAATCCCTTACGGATGCAGTAATCTCAGAATGACAGAAATGCCTTACTTAAAGACCCTCCTATAAAGGAGAGTCTTTTTAAATATATTATACATTAACAGGAGGAACATTTGCACCTTCACTCATTCTCTCCACACCTAAATCATGGCAGTCTTTATAGAACTGCTGTGTAAGTTCATCGGTTTTTGCAGTGTCTGCAAACTCGCCTCTTTGGGATATCATTTTATAGTATCTGTAAGAGAGTTCCGAACGCAAAATACGTTCCTTTGCCTCTTTACTCCCCGCTTCCTTTTTAGCGTTCTCCCATAATGAATCAAAGTGTTCGATATCACTGTCTTTTATAAGGGACTTGTAAAGGTCAGCGGCATTGACAACCAAATTGAAATGATTGTCTTTTGGTTCTACCATTTTATGAAGAGCATCTATATATTCTTTTATATATTTGCTTCCTCCTCCGTAGTATGCATCCATAAATTCATTTATAAGAACATTTACATCCGTATACGGATCCCAGAGTAGTTTTGCCAATAAATATGACCTTAGTTCTCCGAACTCGCCGTTTTTACCTTCCTGGTAATTTCCCTGCTCAAAAACACCTTTTACATTGTTTTCATAGAAGAACTGTAAGTTAGGCTGTAATGAATTAAGATTAGGGTATGGACAGAGGTACTGTGCGAAGTTTGTAGTGTAATCCCATATGTATATTCTTTCGGATATTTTAGCCCATCTTGTAACATTACTTTTTATGCCTGAGTTAGAAGTACATTCGCTTATCGCATGAGCCGAACAGCCTCCGGTGCATACCCTTACAATTACATTTTCTCTTGGTTTTGTTACTCTCGGAGGCTCGACAGAATATTGGTACGCCAAAGTATCTATGCTTACGTCGGGATACCCGTCCTTAATTGCATCGGCTATCGCGTTTACAAATCTTATAATCGTACCCGAGTTTGATCTTTCTTCACGGTTAACCTGTTTACATTTGTCACATGTACAAAATGACCCTATGACAAAACTGTCATTCTGGGACACGGACACTATCTTTGCATCGGGGTTTGAATCAAGCCAGTTTTTAACTTTCTCTATACATATCTGCAGTACATCGGGGTTGGTCAGACAAAGCTGACTGTATAAGTGTTTACCCGTTCTTTTGCCGTTTATTTCCGAAAAGTATTCGGGATGCTCGTCAAAGTACTCATCGGCCGGTACCAAATATGTAAATGTATGCACAAAGTGAGGACCGGCATATGACACTCCGCCTCCCATTTCATTAGGAATTGTTCTGCCGTCAGTACCGCTGACCAAACATCCGTTTAATCTGAGTTTAACGCTGAGCGCCGGATCATATGTACATGACCAGAATAAGTCCCTATACTCAAAAGCGGGTTTCTTTGTCACAGGGTCCGATATTGCCAGTTCCAATGTCTTTCTGACCGGTATGGTTTCTACACTCTCCGCAAAAAAGCGGCATCCCAATGACTCCAAAAATTCATATACACCATATATCGTCCCTCTTGTCTCTCCGCCGGAGATAATTAACTTGTTACCCGACCACATTATGCTAAAGCCGTCGTCTCCGAGTGAGCTTCGGTCAATAATGTTCTCACGGTTTGTCTTTCCTACTATTATCTCAAGTTCTTTTTCTTCTTCTGAGTCTTTTACTATAGGCAGTTTAAAACCGGTAATCTTCTTTAAGTACTTTTGTAATTCTTTAGCGGCATATATTTCAGATTCTGTGGCCTTCTCTCCTCTTACTATGCAATAGTTACTCTTACCTTCATAAGATATATATGCCTTACCCTCAGGGGCTGTGGGTATATCATATGTCCTGTTGCATCCCGTTAACACATATATACATAAAAGAAGAAGAACAACGGCAAACGGTTTAATGAATTTCATCATGCGGCTCTCTTTCTGTTTTTTATTACAATTACGATTGTTACTATTACAACAACCAATGCAACACTTGCCACTGCAATATATATACCGATATCATTCTTCTTTTCATCCGTTGTGACCTTTTCGGTTGCTTCCGGTGTAGTATTATTTTTTGTTGCTTCGGGTTTCTGTGTGGGTGCCGGTGTTTGTGTCGGTGCCGGTGTTTCGGGTACTTCATATGTTAATGTAATATTGTCTATATAAAAAGGATGTGATCTGCCGCCGAAAGCAACAACACATGACTCTGCGACCACACGTGCGTTGTCAATATTCAATACTTCTTTTCCCGATGCATCTTTGAATACAACCTTCTTAAAATATGTAAAATCTACGGGAGCATGATCTTTGTCCTGCTCATATGTTCCTTTATCGGACATTTCAGCCGTTGCAAGCAGACTGTTATTAAAGAGTATTTCTATTTTTGTCCCGTCATCCACAAACTTTATGTTATTAAATTTTGTTATGTCATATCCTTCGGGTTTGGGAAAATCATAATACACGGAGCATATTCCTTCATTTTCTGCATCTGTCTGCATGTTTTTTATTCTGACCCTAATTGCTTCCGGTTGTAAGGATACCAAAAGACCCGGTCCTCCGGTTGAGGATGTACCGTTCTTTCCACCCTTTTCCGTGTACCAATCCCATTCATAGAACGGGAACGGCGAGGATTCGTTTCGGCCCGATCTTACAAATATGTTTACGTCTCCCGGCGTGTCAAGTTTGAGATCCAGAGAGTATGTATACGGCGCTTCTATTGTATCAAATGAATAGAACTCGGAAAACCCGGTTACTTCAAGGTATTTATTGTTGTCCTTCATACCCACTTTTGCTTCCCCGTTTACGATCGAATGCACCCAGTCATAACTAAACTTATCGGTATCCTTGGCACTGGTGCCTTCGCTCTCATCTTCAAAACTTCCGTCTGATGAATATTGGGCTGCGTTTGTCAGCGTAACTCCTAATATACACAGGGCAATAACAAGAAATGTATAAAATCTTTTTGTTTTCATTTTTTCAGCTCCTGACTTTTTATTTTTATTATATCATAGAATTAATAAAACCGGGTATCTGCCCGGTTTAAAATTATTATAAGAAATATATTATACTTTTATTTTCTTTTTTAGTACCGTAAACGCTGCAAGCATTATAACAATCAGCACCGATAGGGTCATAGGATCTTCTGTCATTGGGTTTGGGTGACTGAATGATGCTTCTGCCGCTGCCTGTGTTTTAAAGAATCTGATTGATTCAACAAGAACAGTATCACCCGCTTTGCTTGTGGGGAATGTGTCAAATCTAAAATATCCTACCGAACCTGCGTTTATGGCATTAAGGTCAACAATGACATTCTGCCACTCTGCGGTGTCCTGATAATTTATACCAACGACTTTCTTTCCGTCTGCCGATGCACCCAATACATTATAGAAAAGTTGACCCGCCGTACCCGTACCGGCGCTTTTCTTTATTTTTAATGCAACATACTTATATATCTGAGTATTAACTGCTTTTTCAAAAACAATATGAGCTCCGGGATCATTGGAATCCTCATGAGTAAGTACAAGTAGGTTATTTTCCTGACTGACCGTAATATTCAGGCAATTCGTAACTCTCGCAACATCGGCAGCTTTCGAAAAATCAAACCTTGTTACGGATTCAAACGGGTATGTATCGGTATCAATTGATGAGGAAACACGCAATCTTGCTTTTGCACCCCAACTGTCGGCTTCAACGCCATCTATAAAAGCTGTTGTACCGTCTATTGCTTTTTCGGTCCATGTACCGATATTGTTAGTTGCGGATGCTTTATCCATTACCACAAGATAATCTCCTGCGGCAAATGACTTGCCAAACTTACATACCATATCCGAATTGTCCGGATGGTTTGTTTCATGATGTGTTCCTAATACGGTTCCGCTTACCGTTGTATCATAGTCTTGATTCCATTTATACAACAATACATCAACACTGCTGTCTGATTCTGTCCATGTAGGACATGCTATGAATACTACTTCTTCTAATTGTTTTCCTGCCGGAACCGTGAATTTTTGAGCAAATTCTCCGGAAAGAGTGTTCTTGGGTCCGTCTCCGCCGCCTGAAGTGAATAAATTGATATCCTCATATAATTTAATTGTTTCAGCCGATACCGGAAGCATTGAAATGAACATGCTGAATACTATTAAAAACGAGAAGATTACTTTAAATTGTCTTTTCATTGATAACACTTCCTTTATACTTTATTAATATATTTTATTAAATATAAATAAAATATATGTGTTAATAATATCCGACAATATTTATAATCCCAGTATATCTCTCATATAACAGGCAACATGATTGCCAAGATGCGTAAAACCTTCATCTGTAAAATGGCAATAGTCCTTGTACATGCCAATATCCCAGTTTACAGTAATGTTAAATAAATCATGTACATTGATTCCATATTCAGCGGCTGCATTAACAGCGGCTAAGTTATATCTTCTTATCTGTTCATTATTACGAGGATTACGACATGTAAGTGTTTCATTAAAGGATGTGGTAGTTGCAAAGCATACCTTTGATTTAGGGAACAGTTTTCTTATCTGCCATATAATCTGTGTAATGTTTGCGGAGTACTCATCTATAGATGTCAATGGTAATTCACACCCGTTCCAATGAGCAATATCCCAATGTCCGCAATTAAAATATACCAAATCAATCTTCTCTGCATCAAACATAGTGCTCCAACCGAATAAAGAGGTGATGACAAA
>JAEAME010001641.1_pt1 | contig 14770 bp, 10 predicted proteins | sample 8958731 | NCBI WGS metagenome assembly JAEAME01 (sample SAMN16933194, study PRJNA681113) | bioreactor sludge metagenome | isolation source: anerobic bioreactor sludge (Control) | place: India:Bengaluru | collected 2018-10-24 | reverse complement strand
TAACTTTTGTAGATCATCATTTCATCGTTACCGGTTAAGTGGGAAAGCCAGTACGCCGAGTTGAGCATGTTTTAAAAATGGACAATGGAGATTTTTGAATGAAATTTTTTGATAGAATTAGATTTTTGTTTTTTATTTTCCTCATCATTATTTTGCTATCAATACCTGCTACAGCGCAGGATCGCTTCTTTGAAACTGCCGATCAAAAATCTGATCAAATCCGATTGACCATCCTTTATCCGACCATGGGAATCATCACTGACCTGATGGAACTCAGGAAACTCGGTTTTATTGAAATCGAAAATCTGGTGGTTATCGGCGTTTATCATGCTAAGGAATTGACCGATTATCAGAGTTCAATCGATTGGGCGGCTGAGAATAATATTGAATGGCTGAAATTTCATCGTTTGTCCGGCGAGATGAATCGCCAACAACTCTTTCAAAAAAATAATCTCACTGATGAGTTTGAAAATATTTTCAAAAAATCCGATGGCATCATCTTTTTTGGCGGCGCTGATATTCCGCCTTATATTTACGGAGAAAGAACCAATTTGCTGACCGAAATTGAAACGCCCTATCGAAGCTTGTTAGAGACATCTTTTATTTTTCATCTGCTGGGTGGCAAGCAGGATAAAGACTTTATTCCGCTGCTGGAATCCGATCCAGATTTCCCGATACTGGGGATTTGTCTGGGCTGCCAGAGCCTGAATGTAGGAACTGGCGGGACTTTGATCCAGGATATCTGGTCAGAAAAATATGGAAAGAAAAACCTGGAAGATATCATCTCTTTGGGCAAAGATCGCTGGCATACCAATCCCTATCGCAGACTTTACCCAGAGGAAAAATTTATTTCTTACAACATGCATCCGATTAAATTATTAGATGGCAAGTTTATCAAAGAATTCGGCTTCAGTAAATTTGATAATCCTGTTGTTTTGAGCGCCCATCACCAGATGCCTGGCAAGCTTGGAAAAGGCATGAAAGTCATCGCTACTTCGCTAGATGGAAAAGTTATTGAAGGATTAGAGCATCAGAAATATGCTAATGTTTTGGGAGTTCAGTTTCATCCGGAATCCCCAATTCTTTACGATCAAACTCGGACCTATCGTTTTGAACCAGCAGACAAAGCAGAAATTAGCTTATTGGAAATATTAGAAAAGAATCCACCGAGCTACGAGTTTCATCAAAAGTTATGGGAATGGTTTAGTAAAAAATTGATAGAGCATCATAACGATAATTCGATCAAAAAATAAATTTCCCAATAATTCCCAGCGCTCGATTTGCAATGATCGAAACAGAACAGTGTTGATCGAGACCTGGATTCAACGAAAGGCAATTTAGAAATTACAGGAGGAGAGAAAAAAATTATGGCAGACAAGTACATCGTCTCCCATGATATGGGAACCAGCAGTGATAAAGCAATTCTTGTTTCTATCTATGGCGACATCGTCGATATTGCCAAACAAAGCTATCCGATTTACCATCCGCAGCATAGCTACGCGGAACAGGACCCTTACGACTGGTGGAAGGCTGTTTGTGCGACAACGCAGGCAGTTCTTAAGCAATCAAAGGTCAAGCCGGAGGATGTCGTTGGAATGACATTCTCATCGCAGGTGCAAAATCTAATTCCTCTGGATCAAAATGGCGAGCCGTTAATGCGAGCTATTAACTGGCTGGATGGTCGCTCGGCTGATGTCATACGTGAAAGATTGTGGACGCAGCCCCGACTTCTTGGCTATAATATTTTTCATCTCATTCGATTCTTAATCATCACTGGCGGGAGCCCGGGACATACCGGCAAGGACCAAATTGCAAAGATGCTATGGCTGCAAAAGCATGAGCTGGAATTATTCTCCAAGACCCATAAATTTTTAGATGCCAAAGATTTTATTATTTTTAAACTGACTGGAAATCTGGTAACATCAGTTGATGTTGCCGTCGTCTGGTGGCTGATGGATACCAGAAAAAACCGCAACCTATGGCATCCAAAACTATGTCGATTGGCAGGAATCAGGATGGATCAGCTTCCTGAAGTCAAAGAAAGTGCCGCCATTGTCGGAAAAATTACCCAACAAGCAGCCGAACAAACCGGACTGCTGCCTGGCACACCGATCATCAATGGAGCTGGCGATCTAAGCGCAGCAGCTCTGGGTTCTGGCGCTATTGAAAACGGCGAGTTCCACATCAATGTAGGTACCAGCGGCTGGGTGGGAGGCCATTTCACCAAACGCAAAATCGATCTGGCGCACTACACCGGGTGTATCGGAAGCACTTATCCGCAAAAATTTTATCTGGGCATGGCTCATCAGGAGACGGCCGGCGTCTGCCTGGAATGGCTAAAAAATAATGTTCTTTATCATAAAGATAAGCTAACTGAAGAACACAAAGTGGCAGAAATTTATCAAGTGCTGGATCAATTAGCCGAGCAGGCAGGGCCCGGCGCTAAAGGATTGCTTTTCACTCCCTGGATGTTCGGCGAGCGCTGTCCGCTGGATAATGATAATGTCCGAGCCGGCCTGTTCAATATTGGTCTGAACCATAATCGCGAACATATCATTCGGGCAGTCTTTGAAGGGGTTGCCTTCAACACTCGCTGGGCAATGGAGACACTGGAAAATTTATACTCCAAAGTGAACGAGTTAAACATGATTGGTGGCGGAGCCAAAAGCGATATCTGGTGTCAGATTATGGCAGATATTACGAATCGAAAAATCAATCGAGTTAAAGATCCTCAGCAGGCTGGCGCTAAAGGTGTGGCGCTTTTAGCCAGCATGACACTGGGTTATATTCCATCCTATCAAGATATAAAAAAATATATTAAAATTGATCGATCCTTCCTTCCCAATCCGGATCACCGTGAGCTCTACGACCGATTATTCAAAGAGTTCAAAAATATTTATAAACAGAATAAGAAGTGGTACAAGCGGATGAACGGGTGATTTAGCGAGCAGGCAAATTTCTTATGGATTGGATGTAACCGTTGACAATTTGATAATTCATCTCGCTTTTGCAAAAAAAAATTAAAAGCAATCGCTGATGGCTGATAGCTCAACTTAATTCGAGGACAACAATGGACGACTTATCTCAATACTGTGCTGCTGGTGCGACATGCAAAGAACAAATGATCGACGTGGCTGAAAATGTTTCGCTGAGGGTGATTTCTTTTACTCCGACTGAAGATCGTGGAAATCCAACGGTGCTGTTTGTTGCAGGCTGGATTACGCTCATCGCTGCCTGGAAAAATGTGCTCCAGGAAATGACCAAAGATTTTACAGTCCACTATGTCGAAACCCGAGAGAAAATTTCATCGCAGGTGAAGGGAAAAACGGAATTCGGTGTTGAAAATATCGGGAAGGATATCATCACTTTAATTTCATATTTTGACCTGAAAAAAAAACAGTATCTTTTGTTTGGCAGCTCGCTTGGCGCTTCCTCCATACTGGACTGCTGCCGATTTCTCGATCGTGATCCGCTTTGTCTGGTGTTAGTTGGACCGAATGCGGTATTTCGAGTGCCCAAATTCGGCAAGTTGATCATTCATTTCTTTCCGCCGCGATTGTACTTGATGATCAAGCCGATTGTAAAGTGGTATTTGAAAACGTTTCGGCTGGATATTAAAAGCGACTTTGAGCAGTACCAAAAATACTGCAACAATATCGATGCAGCCGATCCCTGGAAACTGAAAAAAGCAGTAATGAAACTGTGGAGTTGGGAAGCCTGGAATTTATTGCCAGCGATCAAATATCCGTCGTTGATTGCAGGCGCTTCAAAAGATTCATTGCACGAACCAGAGAATCTAAAGAAAATGGTCTCGATGATGAACCATGCCACCTACATCGATTTAGAAACGAACAAAGGCACACATAGCAAGGAGATGGTGGAAGAAATGAGGAATTATATCCGAACTTTATAAATTCGCTTGACTTTTTGAAATATATTTTTATATTTGCATCAAAGCAAACAGGCTGAGAAACCGTGCTGCTGTCTTGCTCAATTAAATGATGTTGGAGGATGTGAAATGGCTCAAAAAGAACACCGTCTGGCTGATGGCTCAGGGGGAAGTATTGACCAGATCCGAGAAATTATTTTCGGTGAACAGATGAACGAATTAACAAAACAGCTCGAAGATCTGAAGAAAAAATGTCACGAACTGTCCACTAAAATTAATGGGCTGGAAAAAAGGCAGACTGACTTTGATCACCAAATGACCGAGGAATCTACCCAGCAAAAATCGACCCAGCTCAATTTGATTGAACAGCTCAAACAGGAATTCGATCAGAAAATTGCTGAGATCAATCATATCAAAGTAGATAAGAGCCAGATTGGGCAGGCTTTCATCGAGTGGGGTATGAAGGTGAAACAAAACGCTAATAACCAAACTTGAGATTGCCATGCAATCAAAAACTGACAGATCGCTTGAGGCTTTAAAGAGAATCCTGCTTCAGGAAGATGAGTTAAAGCTCAAGCAATTGGACAAAGAGATTTCCAGCCTGAAGCGACAAATCGCAGACAAAGAATCTTTGATCGCTTCGCTGGATCCGGTCATTGCAGATTTGCTGGAACGCAAAATTGCAAATTCTAAAGATGAGATGGCAGAGGCACTTGCCCCGATCATGAGCGATGCTATCAAGCGCCAGGTCGCAGAAGCCAAAGACGATGTGGTTGATGCGCTGTATCCGATCATTGGGAAAACCATAAGGAAGTCTGTAGCGGAGGCGATGAAAAATCTTGTCGAAACAATCAACCAGAAGATCGAGCAGGCTTTGCGTGGGAGCTTTTTTAAACGGCGGATTCAATCGAGAATCACGGGCGTCTCAGAAGGCGAATTAATGCTAAAGGAGGCCATGCCATTTACAATTGATGAGATTTTTTCAATCCACAAAGAAAGTGGCTTGCTCCTGTCGCATGCTTCATCCCGACGGACGGAGGCAAAAATCGATGAAGAGCTCATCAGTGGCATGTTGACGGCGATTCGAAATTTTATCTCGGAAGCTTTTGAAACCGAAGAAACTCAGGATTTGAACGAGATTCAATACGGGGATTCAAAAATTTTATTGGACGTGGGCCATTATTCCTATTTAGCCATCGTCATGTCTGGTGTCGAACCCGATGGTTTTGAAGATGATATTCAGAAGTTGGGACGAAAAATTCATAATCGATATTTTAAATCGCTCCGACAATTTGATGGTGATATCACCCAATTTGGTGAAATGCCTAAATTTCTCAACAATTTTCTTCAAAAATATAACCGCCAACCAGAGGCAACCAAACCTCAAAAATCAAAACCCTATTTTATTTATTTATTAGCTATCATTCTGTTCATTTGCCTTGTAGTTCTGGGCATTAGACAAATCCCACGTTATCTTGCCAGTCGCAAAGCCGAGCAACAAATCAGTCAGGCTATTCCAGAGTTGCGACAGCAGGAAATAATCTGTGAGATTCGTCAGCGTATGGCGCAATCGGATGACTTGCGGAATTTGGACCTGAAATTCATTTTCGAAGATAATCAAATGGCTATCGAAGGCAAGGTGCCCAATTCAAAACTTAAGCATGATATAGGCTATCTCGCCGGCGAAATCACCGATGCTCGATTTATCATTAATAATCTTGAAATTCAAGCTGATACGCTATTGTTTGACATGGCGAAAAAATATTTAATTAGTTGCATGATCAATTTCAATGCTAATAATGCGGTCATCGCTGAAAAATATTATGTGAAATTGGACAGCGTGCTCATGCACCTCAACGCGTTGGGAAATACGAAACTGGTTGTAAAGGGTTATTCCGATAACTCAGCCGATGATGCTTATAACCTGATGCTTTCAGAGCAGCGCGCCAGAGGCATTGGCAATTATTTGATCTCCAAAGGACTTCCCGATTCGTCTATCGTTGTTGAATTTTATGGCGAAGAACATGCCATTGCTTCCAACGAGTCGGAACAAGGTCGAGCGCGAAATCGTCGGGTCGAGTTCGATATCATTCAAAAGAGGTAACCATATTGAAACGATCAATTACCCTAAGTAAGAAAATCTGCTTATTAGGTACTTTCGGAGTAGGAAAAACCAGCCTGGTGCGGCGCTTTGTTTATGATGAATTTAAGGAAGATTATCTTTCAACCATGGGAGTTCACATTCATAAGAAAACAGTAAGTGCGACGCAAGATGAGTATTGTAATATCAATTTAATTATTTGGGATATCGCCCATATCGAGAAATTCAACAGCATCATCAAAAATTATTTTCGCGGCTCGCACGGTGCGGTGGTGGTTTTTGATCTCACTCGCCCCCTGACCTTCCAGGGTTCTCATATTTATCTGGATCCATTTTTAGAAATGAATCCCAAAAGCAAGCTGGTTTTTGTTGGGAATAAAATTGATTTGATTGAGAAAGAATCTAATGAAATGGAACAATTGTTGCAATTAAGTAAAGCATATAATTCTCCTATTATAAAAACCAGCGCAAAAAATAATGAAAATGTAGAAGAGCTATTTTCTAAAATTGGAAATCTATTAGTGAAGGTAGATTAGATTGTGGTAAACTTCATCGAACACATCCTGAAAGAGAACAAAATTGCCTTTGCTATTTTTGATCAAGATTTTATCTTAACAAAAAGCAGTCGCAATTTCCCCAAAATCATTCGCCACGAACAGATAATCCCAACAAGCTCCATCTGGGATATTTTCCCGGAGTTATTTGGCAGCGAAGATCAAGTAAGCGCAGTATCCCAGAATAAGCAAAAAAGGTACCGGCTCGAAAAAATAAATAAATATACCGAGAGCGGAAAACTTTGTTATTATGATCTAACGCTGCTGCCCGTAAAAAATAGAAATGCCAATTTGCTTTGCATCGTGGCTGATACAACGCTGGAAACATCATTGGAGCAAGCGCTTCGGCAGCAGAAATTTGAGATCGAATTGCTTCAAGCCAGCCTCTCCAGTTTCGGGAATTTTATGAGCCATGATATATTAGGCGATTCCGACCAGATTAAGGAGGTCAGGCAATTTGTTGGAAAAATAGCCAGCATACGAAATACCACAGTTTTGCTGTATGGAGAAAGCGGAACCGGTAAAAATTTGGTGGCTCGCGCTATTCATCGGCTTTCGATGGCACCACGATCGCCATTCATCGAAGTGAATTGCGCTTCAATTCCTGCAACGCTGCTGGAATCGGAAATATTCGGTCATGAAAAAGGGGCTTTTACCAATGCCATTATGAGCAAAAAGGGATTATTAGAAGAGGCTGATGGAGGCACATTTTTTCTGGATGAGATTGGAGAACTACCTTTTTCACTGCAAGCCAAATTTTTAGCTTTTTTAGAAAGCCATACCTTTCGCCGATTGGGTAGCACTCAGGAAAAAAAGGTCAACATTCGAGTGATCGCTGCTACGAATAAAGATTTGAAAAAGGCAGTAGCTGATAATGAGTTTCGTCAGGATCTGTTCTTTCGCATCAATGTCGTAAATTTAGAGCTGCCGCCGTTGCGTGAATTGGGCAATGATATTATCACGATCGCCAATCATTTTATTCAAATTTTCGCCTATGATTTTAAAAAGAAAGTTACCGGCTTAACCGAAGCAGCGAAAACCAAGCTATTGGATTACGAATGGCCTGGCAATGTCCGTGAGCTGAGAAATGCCGTTGAACGGGCGGTCATCTTTGCTGAAGCAGCTAAAATTGATGCTCATGAAATCGTTCTCATGGAAGAAAAGCAAAAAGAGAAAACGCCCCAGGAATTGACGATTCCGGAAAATGGCATTTCATTATTTGACGTGGAAAAGAAATTGCTACAGGATGCCTTATCCAGAGCCAGCGGCAATCAATCTCGCGCTGCCCGACTGCTGGGGCTCAGCCTGGATACGTTTCGCTATCGCATGAAAAAATATGGTATCGCCGGGTAATTCCTCATGCTGAAATCAAGACCTTTGGAACTATCTTTATACTTTGCACGGCTAATGATGGAACAAATCCCGGACGCATTGAAAATCCTTTTCCAATTTCACTTTCCCAAATTTATTCATCGTTGTAATGTTTAGAATTCCTGGTGTCTTCGTCTTTGAATTTAGTTTTAGTTGTTTATTTGGGGTAAAGATTAATAAATCGAACCAAATTGGTAAGGAGGAAATTTATGTCAGTTGCACGTGTAACAGAAATTACCGCATCTTCGCCCGAAAGTTTTGACGATGCCATCAAGGCGGGAATTGAGCGAGCCGGTAAGACACTCGAACTGGTCCAGGGTGCCTGGATTAAAGAACAAAAGGTTTTGGTTGAGAATAATAAGGTCGTTGAATATCGCGTGACGATGAAGGTAACGTTTGTCCTGAATGACTGATCGAGTGGCTTTGGAGAACTGAGTGCCGGGATAGAAAAATTTGCCTTCTGAAAATTAGTAGCTTCAGAAGGGGAATGAATTTATCCCGGCAATTTAGTGTTGCAATGGATCCTTTCCAATAATCATTTCTAAACCAACAATTTTCAACTACACGTAACTATAGATAAATAATCCCGTTTTCCATGAATCTCTCTGGTATCACTAATTACATAAAACTTGCCAGTCAGCCGAATATCTTCAGACGAGTTGCCGATCATCACTTCAAATTCGCCCGGCTCGACGACGAGCTTCATTTCCGAATCATAAAAAGCCAATAAATCAGTAGAAAGCTCGAATTGTACGTGTTGTTTTTTCCCTGCCTCCAATGCAATTCGTTTAAAACCTTTCAACTCTTTGACGGGTCGAGTGACAGACGCAAGCCGATCATGGATATAAAGCTGCACTACTTCCTCACCTTTCACTGAACCAGCATTTTTCACCTCAACCGAAATCTTCACTTTTCCAGCGATTGAGACTTCTTTGGGACTAATTTTTAGTCCGCTATATTTAAATTTCGTGTAGCTCAAGCCATGACCAAATGGAAATAACGGCTGAGCAGCCGAATCCACATAATCGGTCCAGCGATGCGAACGTTGCGCCGAAGGCTTATGGCGATAATAAATTGGAATTTGCCCGACTTTTGCCGGGAATGTTATGGGCAGTTTCCCGCCTGGATTAAAATCGCCAAATATCACATCAGCGAGGGCATTGCCGCCTTCTTCTCCTGGTAGCCAGGCTTCAATCACGGCGGGAATATTTTTCGAAATCCATTCCAGCGTATTCGGTCTGCCATTCACCAGGATTAACACGACTGGCGTTCCAGTGGCATGAATTGCTTTGATCAGGTCTTCCTGAATGCCGGGCAGATTTAATTCCGCCCGATCACATTCTTCGCCACAGGTACAACCCGGGACAAATCCTGATTTATCGCCCACCACAACGATGGCAACATCTGCTTCTTTGGTAATGTTGACCGCTTCCTCAAAGCCATCCTTTGATTCCCCAAGAATTGAACATCCTTTGGCGTACAGGATTTCGGTTTGATCAGTCAGTTTTGATTTTATGCCTTCCAGGATGGTGACAACCTGCACTGTCCTATTGGGAAGGTTTTCAACATTGGCATTTTTCTTTTTGTCTTTCGCTTTCATGACTTCAACGAATTCTACGATTGTCGGATAGCTGTAATCACCGAGTTGATTGCGCCAGCTATCAGCATTGGGTCCGATGACGGCAATTTTTTTCAGAGTCTTTTTCAGCGGCAATAAATGCCCATCGTTTTTCAAGAGGACGATTGACTTCCGCGCCAATTCCAGAGCAAATTTTCGATGCACTGGCTGTTCTATAACATTTTTCCCTTTATTTTCGATATAGGGATTTTCAAAAATGCCAAGCAAAAATTTTATCTTTAAGATTCTGAAGACAGCCTCTGCAACTACCTTCTCAGAAATCAGACCCGATTCAATGGCTTTCTTCATCCCATTGCTGTAACAGTCCATTTCCGGAAGCTCTATATCAATTCCAGCTTCCAGCGCTAATCGGGCGGCTTCCAGCTTGTCGTTTGCAATTTGATGATATTCGCAGAGCGTGTTAATCGCTTCATAGTCTGATACCACGATCCCGTCAAATCCCCACTCATTGCGAAGGATCTCGGTGAAAAGCTGCCGGGATGCAACACACGGAATCCCGTCGATTTCATGATATGCATTCATCACTGCCAGAACTCTTGCCTCGCGAACCGCGACTTCAAATGGAAATAAAAATACTTCACGAAATTCCCTGACAGCAATATTCGCTGGCGCCCAGTTGAGACCGCCTTGCGGCGCGCTGTAGCCGGCAAAATGTTTTATCGTTGCCGCGACGCCATTTTTTAAATCATCGCCCTGTAATCCCCTTATATACGCTTTTCCCATCGCTGCCACCAAATAAGGATCCTCACCATAAGTCTCTTCGGTTCTGCCCCAACGCGGATCACGCGCCACATCCAGTACCGGCGCCAATCCCTGGTGGATGTTAGCATATTTAAGCTGAGTGCGAATGGTTTTGGTCATGATTTCGATCAATTCTGGCTCCCAGGTGCTGGCCAGTCCAATTGCCTGCGGAAAAATGGTGCCGCCCTTTGCCTGCCAGCCCATCAGACATTCTTCATGAAACATGGCGGGAATACCGAGCCGGGTCTCTTCGACAAGAAATCGCTGGACTTGGTTCACGAATTCTGTCAGTTCCGGTAATTCAAAATTATTTCCGCCGGCTGGACGGGTGACCTGTCCGATGCCATATTTCAACAGTTTTTTAGCTTTATCATGTGAAAAGAGTTGATGCTTTTTAATCAAGGAATGGCTCCAGACCGATTGCAGTTGTGCGATTTTTTCATCCAGCGTCATGCGAGCAAGCAAGTCTTCAACTCGGTTTTCAATAGATTGTGATGCATCCCGGTAAATTTCCATAAAATTCGCTCCGAATTTTTGATTTGGTTATTTTAGCAAGATTAGTTTTTTTGCTTCTTCATAACTTTTAGATTTATTATTATCTGATGAATGAGCTTCTAATCGATACAAATACACCCCACTGGGCAAATCCCCTGCCTGCCACTGCACCTGGTTTTCACCCATCGGCTTCGGCTCATCAACCAGCGTTGCCACTTCCTGCCCCAGTAGATTATAAATTTTCAACGTGACAAAAGATTCTTTGGGCAAGGTAAATTCGATAGTGGTTGCTGGGTTAAAGGGATTGGGGTAGTTTTGAAAGAGTAAATACTCGTCTGGATGATTGTTAATTTCTTGTTTGACTGATGTTGGAGTTTGGATGTATTTGATGGTGGTAATGATGCTCCAATATTTAGTATAATAATCAAATGCTCTCTGAAAAGTCGTGCCCGTTACGTATACATTATCTAAATGGTCAACAGCAATACCAATTGCTACATCATCATAACCATGGTAATACGTGGTCCATAATTTTTCGCCGAAAGAATTATACTTGATAGTCAAGTAATCTTCTGTATTGCTTGGTCCATAACTCCAGCCTGTTATATAAATATTTCCAGATTTATCTAAAGCAATTGCATTGGCTTCACTCGTGAGCGCTGGATTTGTGCCAATAAAAGAGCTAACCCATTGCTTTTCTCCTGATGAATCAATCTTAATTATTTCACTCGACCTGTTTTTTATCACATAAACATTTCCGGAATCGTCAATAGCTATTTCTTTTCCAAGAACAGTGTCTACAGCCCATTGTTGATTGCCTTCACTATCATATTTTGACGTCTGTGGTCCTGTTACATAAATATTTCCCGTCTTATCGAGTTCGATTGCATAAGCGGGGTAGTTCGCAATCCATTGTCGAATGCCTAAATTTTTGTATTTAATCGTGCCAAGATCACCAGTCACATAAACATTTCCCATATTATCCAATGCAATGGCTTTTGCGTAATGATAACGTTTAACTTCACTTCGATAAATTGCAACCCATTGCTCTTTCCCTTCACTATTATACTTAATTGTTGCATAGTGAGATAATTCCCCCGGTTCTTGAAAACTTCCCGTCACATAAACATTTCCCAACGCATCGACTGTCAAGTCGTAGGCTTCATCTGTTGCATTACCAGTACCATTATAGTAGACAATCCAATGTAATTTGCCATCAATGTCATATTTAATAGTTGTATAATCATAATTATTGCTCGAATTTTTGCTTGTACCAGTTACATATACATTTCCGAATCGATCCAGAGCAATAGCATTTGGCCACCCACCATTTTTTTGTACAGCTGACCATTCCTCTATTCCTGTTGAATCATATTTAACTGTGAAATATCCTCCATAACCTGATGGATCCCATGTGTATCCTGTAACATAACTATTACCATTGTCATCAATGACAAAATCCATTGGGTATTTATATGGAATCGCCATGCCATTATACTGATCCATCCAATGCTCTTCACCTGAAGCATCATATTTAATCGTCGCAAAATAACTTTTGCGCGCATCTTCATCGTATCCAGCCGTCCCGGTTACATAAACATTCGCCGATTGATCCACGGCGACAGCTTTGCCATAATCATTAGAAACTTGATAAGCATTATAATTCCTGAACCATTGAGTATTACCAGAGAAGTCATATTTAATAGTCACATAATCCCACGCCCGCTCCAAGCTATATTCATAACTCTGACCAACGACGTAAACGGTATTTGTCGAATTATCAACTACTAAATCCGCAGCATAATCATCCATCGCATTATAGCCGTTGTAGCGAGTAACCCATAACTCTGTACCATCAGGTGCATATTTGATTGTTGTGATATCAGATCGTGTATTCGTTCCAATGCTGTTGCCGGTGACATAAATATTTCCCGAATTATCGAGAGCGATTTTTCTTGCCTGATCGCCCTGATGTCCTGGTCCATCATATTGTCTCACCCACTGTTGTATTCCAGAGCGGTTATATTTGACTGTCAGAAAATCATAATCAGAATAAATAACGCTGGTTTGTCCCATGACATATATATTACCGTTTTGATCAATGACGAGATCATTAGCCCGATCATCATTGAAGGAAGCCACTCCAATTCCATTGTATCTAATAACCCATTGCTCAATTCCTGTTGAGTTGTATTTTATGGTTATATAATCCTCACCTGTTTCAGAGGTGGTAGTCCATCCCGTAATAAAAACATTTTCTGAATCATCAGTAGCGATTGCTGCCACGGAGTCATCCCAACCGGATGTTTTTTCATAACTGCTTACCCATTGTTCCAATCCTGCCGGATCATATTTGATGGTTACGAACCGCTTCTGACCGCCTTGGTAGCTGACTCCTGCTACATAAACATTTCCGTTGTCATCACACATGATGTCAGCGGGATAGCTATAGGTGGTTTCTCCTACAAAATAATAAGCAGCCCAGAGTTGTCGACCAGTCGAATCAAATTTTACGGTGGCATAGCCTGTTCCATAACCTGATTCCGTAAAAAAATCACTATATCCTGTTATGATTATATTTCCCTCAATATCCATTATCATGGCAGTTGAAATGTCATTTCCATGAGACGATCCATCAAACCACCTGATCCACAATCTTTGGCCTGCAGGATTATATTTGATGAGCGTAAAATCGTAGGCACCAAATTTAAAGGGGACACCAGGAACCTGACTTCTACCAGCGACATAAATATATCCTGCTCCATCAACTGCTATTTCAACGGCTGTATCCATCCCGGGTGAATTGCCTTCAGCATAATGTTTGACCCATGCAACCTGAACATCACCTTCAATCTGGTGTGTATTCTCTGGAGCAACTTGGAGTAAGCATTGATCGAGTTTTTCTATCCTATAATCATACAGCTTTGGGTTTTGAAGAAAAGCATCCTGTGTTAAAAATAAATTCTCATATCCACTTCTTTTTTGACAGAACGATTGTTGAAAGGTACAAACGGCGATTAACGCCAGAACGATCAAGTAAAAGGTTAATTTTCGCATAACAGCCTCCCTTTTGAATCAAAGAAACTATTTCATTTTAAAAAAATTTTCAAATTTTCCCCCAGCACTTTAACCATTTCTTTATAGACTTCGTTTCTATTATGCCCCTTCATTCGTCTTTCATATAATTCCTGCATCAATCGAATCGCCCAATCGTTTTTTGGATTTGAATCATTGCTTTCCACCATAAGTGAAAAATGCAGCTTTTGAACGCCAATTTTATCTATTAAATCTGCAAGCTGTTCTGCTCGACACTCAGGATCGCATTCGATCAGAAACAAAACATTCTTCTGCTCAACCACTTCTTCAATAAGACCCGACATGATCGTTTGCTGTTTCGCGCTTTTCTTGACAAGCACCTTCCCAGTGTAGTTGCTCAATATTTTCTGCAATAAAGGATCATCTTCAATTTGCCAGACGATGGTTATATTTCCCTCCCGACAAGCGTCTAAGACATTTTCGCCATAAGAACTTAGCTCATCCCCATCTAACGCTGGATCCAATTTATCATTCACACAAAGGAAAGATAAACCTAACTTTGATAAATTCCTCAAAGCGCCAATATCGTTCTGAAACAGGTGACTTCCAACGACGCCGGTGGTGATAGCAATTTTGCCGCTGCTTTTTGCCTGATTGAGCGAATTGCCGTTTTCATATCGCATAAGCAGGCGATCATTCTTTTTTACCCACTGATTCATTTCGTCTATTGAAATGTAATAATTCTCCGCTTGAGAGAATAGCGAACCAGTTAGAGGCAGAACGACTGCGCTGGATCCCCTATTTATCTTTTCCGCAACCCATTTTTTAAAATCAGCTTCGTTTTTAAATTGTACATTTTGATCCAGAGCAAGATCAATCTGATCCCCAAACATGAAGAATGTTCGTCCCTGTCTATTACCTTCAAATAGTAGGCTGGCTGGATA
>JAEAME010001643.1_pt1 | contig 14775 bp, 10 predicted proteins | sample 8958731 | NCBI WGS metagenome assembly JAEAME01 (sample SAMN16933194, study PRJNA681113) | bioreactor sludge metagenome | isolation source: anerobic bioreactor sludge (Control) | place: India:Bengaluru | collected 2018-10-24 | reverse complement strand
ACGGCCGCTCGTACACGGCCTGGTGGATCGGGGCCTGCGACGACACCGGCTGGCTGCACAACGTCTTGAGCTGCTTGAGCGAGGCGGCCTCGGTCCGCACGGCCAGCCCCATCTACATCGAGCCCAACGAGATCCAGGCCGGGTTCTTCGAAAAGCGCATGGACTTCGTCGACCCCTGGCCGGGCGGCTGGTGGCGGCTGCGCGACATCGTCGATTACGAGCTCGTGCTGTCGCAGAGCCTGATCAAGACGGCCGCCCTCCACAAGGAGGACATCCTCTTCAACTTCTACCGGATGTACAAGAACTCCATCGAGCAGGTGGACCAGGGCCAGCCCTACGCCTTCGTCATCCCGGCCGTCCAGCGCGACTATCCCACCATGCTCAAGATGCTCGAGGTCCTGAAGACCGGCGGCGTCGAGATCGAGCAGGCCAAGGCCGACTTCGTGGCCGGCGGCCGCTTCTACACCGCGGGCTCGTTCGTGGTCCGGACGGCCCAGCCCTACAAGACCTTCGCCTGGGCCCTGCTCGACAAGCAGAAATACCCCGACCTGCGGCCGTACCCCGGCGGGCCGCCCGTGCCGCCCTACGACAACGCGGCCTGGACCCTGCCGCTCCAGATGGGCGTTCTCTGCGACAAGATCGAGGAGCCGTTCGAGGCCAAGCTGGAGAAGATCGAGGCCGTCCCCTATCCCAAGGTGCCGGCCCAGGGCAAGAGCGCTTACTTCCTGCTCGACGCCCGCGTCAACGCGTCGTACGCCATGGCCATGGCCCTGCTCAAGGACGGGGCCGAAGTCTGGCGGACCAAGGCCCGGGCCACGGTCAAGGGCCACGACCTCCAGCCGGGCTCGTTCGTGGTCAAGAATTCGGCCGCGGTGAAGAAGGCCCTGCCCGGTTTGGCCGAAAAGCTCGACCTGGCCGTCCTCGATGTCGACGACGTCGCCGTCCTCGACAAGGCCCCGGTCAAGTTCCCGCGCATCGGGCTCTTCCAATCCTGGCGCGGCAACGCCGACGAGGGTTGGACGCGCTACGTCTTCGACGACATGGGGATCCCCTACAAGACGCTCCACAACGCCGACATCAAGGGGGCCAAGGACCAGAAGGTCGACCTGCGGGCCGACTACGACGTCATCGTCTTCGCCGACGAGAACACCAACACCATCAAGGGCACGCGTCCGGGCGCCGGCCCGGGCGGCGCGGCCCCCGATTCGCCGATGGCCCGCATGTTCCGCCAGATGCCGGTCCCGCCCGAGTACGACGGCGGCATCGGCCAGGAGGGCGTGGACGCCCTCAAGGCCTTCGTCGAGAAGGGCGGGCGTTTGGTGGCCCTGAACGGCGCTTCGGAGTTCGCCATCAGCGAGTTCGGCGCCCCGGCCCGCAACGCCCTGACGGGCGTCGACCGGGCCAAGTTCTTCTGCCCGACCTCCATTCTGCGCATCCTGGTCGACAACACCACCCCCATCGGCTACGGCTTGCCCAAGGAGGCCGCGGCCATGTTCGTCAACAGCCTGGCCTTCGACACCTTCGCCCCGGCCTACAACTGGGAGCGCAAGGTGGTGGCCACCTATCCCGAGGACGAGATCCTCATGAGCGGCTGGCTCCTGGGCGAAGAATACCTGGCCCGCAAGGCGGCCGTCGTCGACACCAAGTGGAAGGACGGGCGGATCATCCTGATCGGCGTCCGCTGCCAGAACCGGGCCCAGTCCCACGGCACGTACAAGTTCCTGCTGAACGCCCTGCTCTACCCGGAGATCTAGGCCGGGTCGGCCGGCGGCGGAACGATCAGCGGGCCCGGAGGACGATCGCCTCGCCGGGCCGCATGTCGATCTCGATCGTCGAGCCCGGCTTGTGGATAAGGCCGGGCGGGTAGCCCTTGGCCCGGTAGGCGCCGCCTGGGAACGGATTTTCGAGCCGGACGGTCCCGCCCTTCTCGGAGACGATCCGGACCTCGACGACCCGGCCGTTCTTCCGGACGGCGGAGACCAGGAAGGCCCCCTCGGCCCGCAGCGTATCGAAAGAGATATCCCGCCAGGACGCCGGCACGGCCGGGAAGACCCGGACGACGCCCGTGTGGCTCTGGAGCAGCATTTCCTGGACGCCGGCCGCGAAAGCGAAGTTCCCTTCCAGGGTGAATGGCCGGTAGGTCATCTTGGATTTTCCGCTTTTCGTCTGGTCGCCGTTGGCGTGGAAGCTGTTCGGCAGGCAGAAACACTCGGCGAAGGTGCGCAGGGCTGCGGCCGCCTTGTCGCCGTCGCCGGCCCGGGCGGCCAGGTTGCCGAGCCAGCTGTACGAGTAACCGCACCACCAGTCGGGGCCGAGACGGTCGAGCTCGGCCAGGGCGCCGCGGATGGTCCGCCGGTCGGCCTCGCCCCGGCTGGGATCGACGAGCCCCAGCGGATGGATGGCCATCAGGTGCGAGAAATGGCGGTGCGACGCTTGGAGCGGATACCCGGGCGCGACCAGGAGCCGGCCGTCCTCCGGCGCCAGGGCCAGCTCCGGCCATTCGGAGAGGACGGACCGCCAATGGGAGGCCTCGTCCGCGAGCCCCAGGTCGTCGGCCATGGCCGCGGCGGCGCCGTAGAGCCAGCGGACCAAGGCCAGGTCGAAGTTGGTCGTTTCCCGGAACCAAGCCTCGACGCGGTTGTCGTTGATCTCCGGGCTGGAGCTAAGCGGCAGCTGCCGCTTCCCGTCGGCGCGGCGGACGGCCAGGCCGTCCAGGAACACGGCCACGGCCCTGACGTAAGGATAGGCCCGGTCGCGCAGGAAATCGCGATCGGCGCTGTAGCGCCAATGCAGCCAGAAATGCTGGGCCAGCCAGGCGGAGACGGTCGGGCCGAGCGAATACTGGATCCAGCCGCCCATGGGCGCGCCGTCGAGGGCGGCCACGCCGGGGACGTTGAGGCCGTCCACGCCGAAATAACGCCGGGTGTAATCCTCCGCGCGCGGTTTGATGGCCCAGAGCCAATCGAGGAAGGCCAGGCCTTCGTCCAGATGGTTCCCGGCGTAGCATGGCCAATAGCTCAATTGGGTGTTGAGATCGTTGTGGAAGTCGCCTTTCCAGGGCGGCAGACGGCCGTCGTCGGCCGTCCAGACGGCCTGGAGGGTGATCGGAGGCACGCCGCGGCGCGAGGCGGCGCCGAACTTGTAGGTCTCCAGGTCCCACTGCCGCTCCAGGACGGGATCGGGCAGGCTGATGCGGGATTTGGCCCAGAATTCCCGCCACCAGGCCGCATGGGCTTCGAGGTCCCGGTCCATGCTCCGCTCGAAAGCCCGGGCGCAAGACTCCGCGGCCGTGACAGGCGTCTTGGCCCAGGGCAGAGAGCCCGGGCCGGAGGCCGGGTAGGAGGAGCTGACGCTCCAGGCGCCCCGGAGCACGCCGGCGGCGGACTGCTCGTAGCGCACGGCGACCTCGTAGCTCATGCCGTCCCAGCCGCGCTGGCGATAACGAACCGAGCTGGCATCGCTTTCGAGCTCCGGGGCGGGATAGCCCAGGCGGGCCAGCGACCCGGGCTCGAGCGAGTTCGGTCCGGCCGCAGAGACCGGCTCGGCAGAGGCATAGGCGGGCGGGACGAGTCTGGGGACGACGCCGGCCGGCAGGCCTTCGAACTCGAACCAGCCGGCCGGCTCGACGGCGCTGATAAAGGCGGTCAGGCGGGCGCCGTTCTTCCAGCGCACCCGGCAGACGGCGTCGGCCAGGTCCAGCCGGACGGAGTCCAACTCGCCGAGGGCGGCGATATCGAACTCCAGGGCCACGGCCGGGATCTTGGTCGGGGCCGGATCGCGGTCGTAGGGGATGTCCCCCATTTTGTGGACGGGCTCATAATCGTTCGCCAGGACGTGGTCGCGGACCCAAGCGAAGCGGAACTCGGGGCCGGCGAAGGCCGGCACCGGACGAAGGTCCCACAAATCGGCCCGGTCGAGCGACAAGCGGAGCGAATCGCCCTTCTTCCAGACCAGGGCCCCCAGCATCCCGTTGCCGAGGGGCACGCCTTCGTCCCAGGTCGAGGCCAGGCGGTCGAAGACGAGGTCGTGGTGCGGGTCCGGTGCGCCGGCCCGGTCCGGGCCGGAAGAACAGGCCGCGGCCAGGGCCAGCGCGACGGCCGCGAGCGCCGCCGCGATCCGGGGCCGGTTTCTCCGATACGGGGCCAACAGGTCGCGGTCGATCATGGCGGGCACCGCCTTTCGCGAGCTATAAGGCCAGGCCGGCGACCAGGCCCGAGGCCCAGGCCCAGGCCAGGTTGTAGCCGCCCCGGCCGCCCTGGACGTCGAGCACCTCGCCGGCGAAATAGAGGCTGGACCGGAGCCGGGACTCGAGCGTCCCCGGCTTGACCTCGCGGGCGTCCACGCCGCCGGCCGTGAACTCGGCCTCGTTCCAGCCACGCGTTCCCTGCACCGGGAATACCTTGGCTTTGAGGGCCGCCGTCAAGCGGCGGGGATCCTGCCCTGCGTCACCATCGGGGCTTGATGCGCCTGTCCCGGCTAACTGGGGCACGAGCGGCCCGAATTTTTCCGGTAAAAGCCCGGACAGGAGGTCGCCGGCCGCCCACCCCGCCCCGGTCCGCCGGGCGAGCTCGGCCGCGAGGTCCCCGGCCGGGACATCCGGCAGAAGATCGACGACCACCGCAACGTCCCGGCGCCCTTCCCGGTTGAGGGCGATCGAGAGCTCCTCGCTGACGTCGAGGACGGCCGTGCCCGAAAGGCCGTACTGGGTGAAGAGCAGCTCGCCCTCGGCCGTCCGGACGGACCGGCCGCCGATGCGGCCTTCGACGCGGGCCGGCAGCCGCTGGCCTTGGAGAAGGTGGCAGAGGCGGTCCTTGACGACGATGGGCACAGCGCTCGGCACAGGTTCGATGACGCGATGGCCGAACGAGGCGGCCAGCGTGTAACACGAGCCGTCGGAGCCCAGGGCGGGATAGGACTTCCCTCCCCCGGCCAGGACGACAGCCCGGCTCTCCACCACGCGGCCGTCGGCGGCCCGGACCCGGAAGCCACCGGCCCGGGGCTCGATCTTATCGACCGCGAAACCGGTCCGGACCTCGACGCCCAGGCGCCGGACCTCGAGCGTCAGGACCTTGAGCACGGAGGCGGCCTGGTTCGTAGCCGGGTAGACCCGGCCTTTCTCGTCGGTCGAGAGACGGAGGCCGAGGCCGGCAAAGAAATCGCCGAGCTCGCGCCGGCCGCAGCGGTCCAGGACCGAGACGACGACGGCCGGGTCGGTCGAGGCGAACGACGAAGCGGCCAGACGGTCGTTGAGGAGGTTGCAGCGGCCGCCGCCCGTGGCCAGGATCTTCTTGCCCGGCGACGGCAGGCGCTCGAGGACGGCGACCGAAGCCCCGCGGCGCCCGCCGGCGATGGCCGCGGTCAATCCGGCCGCGCCGGCCCCGACGACGGCGAGGTCGAACGTGTCCGCCATGCGGTCAGTCTAACCGATTGCCGCCTCCCGCGCAAAGGGCGGACGGGGCGGTCAGGCCCCGAGGATCTGGCAGGCCTTGTCGATGTTCGAGACGTCCATGACGAGCGAGACGCCGTTGCCCTTGTGCGACAGGGTCCCGTAGCAGTACTCGATGTTGATGCCCTCGTCGCCGAGCTTGGTCGTGATCTCGGCCAGGGACCCGGGCCGGTTCTCGAGATCGACCTTGAGGACGTCGCGCAGCTCGGTCGTGTAGTTGAGCTTGGACAGGAGCTTGACGGCCTTGTTGAGCTGCTGGACGACCAGCTTGGCCGTGTCGTGGAAGACGCCGATGGCGTCGATGTTGATCTCGTTCTCGGCCAGGAAACTGCACAGGTCCCCCAGCTGGGACGGCTTGTTCTCCAGGATGACGTAGATCTCGGTGATGCGCTCGATCATCGGCAGACCCCCTAGGTCAGGATTTCATCGCCCCTTTTAATCCTATACATAGCACGATTGTCCCGGCTTCGCAAATCCCCTGGGCCGGCCCGGAGCGACCTCACGGGAGCGGAGGTCAGAATCATGGCCGAGCACTCGAGGCCAGGACTCTGAGAAATATCTTGGGAAAGCGCTTTTTCCCGAGATGACCCCCCAAGCACGGGGATCTGCGAGGATAATCCCCTCGCTGCCTCGAGAAGGAGTCCCGCAAACGGGAGAAGAACCCAAGAAACGGGGACGCGATCGTCAGTCGAAGATCTTGCCCGGGTTCATGATGCCGTTGGGGTCGAAGGCCTTCTTGATGCCGCGCATGAGGGCAATCTGGGTCTCGCCCAGGACCATGGACAGGTACGGCTTCTTGACCAGGCCGATGCCGTGCTCGCCCGAGATGACGCCGCCGCGGGCCTTGGCGTCCCGGAACAGCTCCTGGCGCACGGGGTCGGTCTTGGGCCGCCATTCCGCCTCGGGCACCGGGACCATGGCCCCGTTCTCGTAGCGCGCCTTCATGATGTGGGTGTGGACGTTGCCGTCGGCCGCGTGGCCGAAGGTCGGCAGCCAGATGTCGTACTTGGCCGCGACCTCGCGGACCTTGCGGACGTGGCCGGCCACCTCGGCCCGGGGCACGGCGATGTCGAGGATCTCGACCGTCCCGGCCTTGATGGCGTCGTAGATCCGGGAGCGGATGGCCAGGACCTCGTCCTGCTTGTTGGGGGTGTCGGCGATGAAGACGTCGATGGCCCCCTTCTCGCAGCAGATCTCGGCCACGGCCTGGGACAGCCGGTCCATCTCCTCGTCGGTCGCGGCGTCCAGGATGACCATCAGGTGGGTCCGGCCGAGCTTGGTCGGCCATCTCTTGTGCAGGTGCTCCTCGGTGATGACGATGGGCTCGATCTCCAGGAACTCCACGGCCAGCGGCACGATGCCGCGCTTCAGGATGAGCGGCACGGTCTCCAGGGCCGGCTCGAGGGCCTCGAAGGGCACAATGAGCGAGCGCGTGCTGCCCGGCTTGGCCATGAGATGCAGCGTCACCTTGGTGACGACGCCGAGCGTCCCCTCCGAGCCGATGACCAGGTGCATGAGGTTGTAGCCGGTGCTCGATTTCTCCAGCTTGCCGGCGAGCTGGAGGACGTCGCCGGCCGGCGTGACCAGCTCCAGGCCGCGGACGTAGGTGCGGATGGTGCCGTACTTGACGGCCCGGCTGCCGCCGGCGTTGGTGGCCACCAGCCCGCCCATCATGGCGCTCTCGTCGCCCGGGTGCGGCGGGAAATAGAGCCCGCCCTCCTCGACCGCCTTGATGAAATCCGAGAGGCGGACGCCGGCTTCGGTGACGGCCATCTGGTTGTCGGCGTCGACCTCGAGGACGCGGTCCAGGCGCTCGAGCGACAGGACGAGGCCGCCGGACGCGGGCACGCAGCCGCCGCACAGGCCCGTCGCGCCGCCCCGCGGCGTCACCGGGACGCCGTGGGCGTTGGCGATGCGCAGCACGGCCGCCACCTCGGCGGTCGATCCGGGCAGGACGACGAGGTCCGGCCGGCGGGCGATCTCCTGCAGCGAGAACTCGTCGTGGCCGTAATCGTGGGCCTTGTCCGGGTCCGAAAAGGCGTGGGCCGCCCCGACGGCGGCCTCGATCTCGGCCCGGACGGCCGGGGTGATCTGCGGGCTCATGAGGACTCCTTTCCGCCGGCGCCACGGAGCTGGACCGGGACGCCGATCATGACCTGCGGGCGTCCCTTATAGGTCTCGACTAAACCGGTCGCCTCGATGGCGCGGCCCTCGAAATCGAGCGGGCCGGGGAGCGACCGGAAAACCTCGACGGGAATGGCGGCGTCAAAGTCCGCCCCGTCGGCCTCGAGCAGGTAGAAGCCGCCGCGCTTGAAGGCCCGCCGGCAGCGGAAGCGGACGGTCAGGACCTCGCCGACGCGGCGGCCGGCCTCCCCCGCTTCGACGACGGGATAGGGCCCTTTGTGCCACAGGCCGCGGCCGGCCTGCCGGGCCTGGGTCTCGGCGGCCTTCAGCTCTTTCCGCAGGGACTCGTCGAAGGGGAACTTGAGGAAGGCGAAGGCGTATCCTTCGCGGACCAGGGTGACGTTGAAGATCTCGCCGCCGGGCAGGCGGACGAAGGCCAGCAGGCGGCCGTAGTTGTCCCGCGTCTCCGGCCCGGGCAGGAGTTCGACCTCCGCCCGGTAGAGCCGGGAGAAGGCGAAGCGCTTGGCCAGGAAGGCCATCAGGCGGACCGTCTCGCGCTCGTCGTCGAGCTCGGCCGAGTCCACGCCGATCAGGCGGACCTTTTCATCGGCGCGCCCGTCGAGCTTGACCTTGACCGTGTCGCCGTCGTAGACGGTGCTGACCGTGCCCCGCAGCGCCTCGGGGGGGATGATCGAGGCGGCCGGCCGGGGACGGACGAGGAACACTCCCGCGGCCAGGGCCGCGGCGGCCAGCAGGGGCGGAAGAACGCGGCGGAGCCTCAACGGCCGAGGAGCTCCTTGGCCGCCCGGACGATGTGGGAGGCGCTGATGCCGTAGCGTTCCAGGAGCTCGTCGGGCTTGCCCGAGCGCGGCAGCTCGCGGACGCAAAGGTGGGCCAGCGCCGCCCGTCCGGCCAGGGCTTCGGCCACGGCTTCGCCCAGCCCGCCGGCGGCGTAGTGGTCCTCGACGACCACGGCCCGGCCGCCCGTCTCCGCGATCTCCCGCCGCAAGGTCTCCCGGTCGAGAGGGGCGACGGAATAGGCGTCGATGACGCGCAGGCCGAGGCCCTCCTTCTTCAGCGCGTCGCAGGCCTTGAGGGCCTCGTGGACGGTGACCCCCGCGGCGACGACCGTGACGGCGTCGCCGTCGGACCGGCGCAGGACCTTGGAGCCGCCGATCGGGAAGGCCTCGTCGGGCCGGTACAGGATGGGCGTGGCCGGCCGTGATGTCCGCAGGTAGCAGAGGCCCTTGTGGGCGGCGGCGGCGGCGACGCAGGCCTCCGAGGCCACGGCATCGCTCGGGTAGAGCACGACGCAGCCCGGGATGGGCCGGAACATGGCCAGGTCTTCGAGGCCCATCTGGGACGGCCCGTCCTCGCCGATGCTGACCCCGACGTGGGAGCCGCAGACCTTGATGTTGGAGAAGGAATAGGCGGCCATCCGGACCTGGTCGTGGGCCCGGGTCAGGAAGGCGGCGAAGGAGGCCATGAAGGGGATGTAGCCCCGGGCCGCCAGGCCCATGCCCACGCCGATCATGTTCTGCTCGGCGATGTAGCCCTGGAAGGAGCGCTCCGGGAAGGCCGCGAAGAACTTGTCGGCGTAGGTCGAGTTCTTGACGTCCCCGTCGAGGACCACGACCGAGGGGTCGAGGCGCCCCAGGGCGAGCAGGGCGTTGCCGTAAGCGAGGCGGGTGGCCGTCTTCTCGGCGTAGGCGGTCCGGGGCAGGCCTTGGGCCACATAGGTCCTTTTCTTGCGGACCGGCTTCGCCGGCTTGTGGACCAGACGCTGGGCGTCGATCTCCGGCATGGAGCCGATCTCGGCCAGGGCCCGTTCGAGCTCGTCGGCCTTGAGCGGCTTGCCGTGCCAGCCGTTGCGGTCCTCGATGAAGCTGACCCCCTTGCCCTTGAGCGTGCGGGCCAGGAAGACGGTCGGCTTGGAGGGCCGGCGGGCCTTCTTGAAGGCGGCCAGGATGCGGACCAGGCGGTGGCCGTCGACGATGACGGCGTTCCAGCCGAAGGCCCGGAACTTGCGGGCCAGGGCGGCCAGGTCGTGCTGGTGCATGGTCGGGTCGGACTGGCCGAGGCGGTTGACGTCGACGACGGCCACGAGATTGCGCAGCTTCCACTGGGCCGCGGCGGCGGCGGCCTCCCAGACCTGGCCCTCGGCGCACTCGCCGTCGCCCAGGAGCACGAAGGTCCGGGCCGGCGACTTGTCGAGGCGCTGGGCCAGGGCCAGGCCGGCGCCGACCGAGAGGCCTTGGCCCAGGGAGCCCGTGGCCGCTTTGACCCAGGGCATCCGGGGCGTCGGGTGGCCCTCGAGAGGGCTGGCGATCTTGCGCAGATCGAGGAGCTCCTCGAAGGGGATGAGGCCGGCCTCGGCGTAGGCCGCCCACAGCAGGGGGGCGGCGTGGCCCTTGGACAGGACGAACTCGTCGTTGGCCGGATCGGCCGCGTCGCGGGTGTTCCAGCGCATCTCGGAGAAGAACAGGGCGGCGACGAGGTCGGCCGCCGACAGGCAGGTCGTCGGGTGGCCCGAGCCGGCCGCGGTGGTCATGCGCAGGCTGTGGATGCGGAGACGGGTGGCGATCTTCCGGAGGTCGTCGATTCTGGCCATGGACAGGAACTCCTCTGTGATGTCGAGAGGCGTCGGCGCCGAGGCAGCGATGATATCACGAAAACCGGGTCGGGCAAAGCCGCCCGCCGGGACCAGCCGGCCGCGCCGAGAGGCCTCCGCCGGGGGTCCGGAAGGCCCGCCCGCGGCTAAAGGATGGGCCAGGCCTTGGGCAGGAAGATCTGCTCGTAGAGGGCCATGGCGTAGCGGTCGGTCATGCCGGCGATGAAGTCGCCGACGCGGACGATGACCGGGTCGCCGGCCGGGTAGGCCCGGACATAGTCGTCGGGCCGGGCCATGATGTAGCCGAAGAGGTCGTCGATGATCTTTTCCGTCTTGCGCAGCTCGTCGCGGGCCGCGGAGTTGAAATAGACGTTCTGGTAAAGGAATTCGCGGAGCTCGACCACGGCTTTCATGATCCGGTCGCTCATGGCGATGCGCTCCAGGCCGGCGGCCAGGCTGGCCTCGACGACGTCGAGGACCATGCGGTCGATGCGCGTGGCGTGCCATTTGCCGAGGGTCCTGACCAGGCCGGCCGGGATGTCATCCTCCTTGATGATCCCGGCCCGCAGGGCGTCGTCGACGTCGTGGTTGACGTAGGCGATGACGTCGGAGACGCGGACGACCTGCCCTTCGAGCGTCGACGGCATGTCCTCGACGTCCTCGTCGAAGATCAGGCCGCGGCCCTTGGAGTGCTTCTGGATGCCGTCGCGGACCTCGAAGGTCAGGTTGAGGCCCTTGCCGTCGTACTCGAGCTTCTCGACGACGCGCAGGCTCTGGTCGGCGTGGTGGAAGCCGCCCGGCAGGAGCTTGCGCAGGGTCTGCTCGCCGGCGTGGCCGAAGGGGGTGTGCCCGAGGTCGTGGCCCAGGGCGATGGCCTCGGTCAGGTCCTCGTTGAGGCGCAGGGCCTTGGCGATCGTCCGGGCGATCTGCGACACCTCCAGGCAGTGCGTCAGGCGGGTGCGGTAATGGTCGCCGAACGGCGAGAGGAAGACCTGGGTCTTGTGCTTGAGGCGGCGGAAGGACTTGGAGTGGATGATGCGGTCGCGGTCGCGCTGGAAATCGGTGCGCAGGACGTGTTGGGCCTCGGCCCGGACCCGGCCCTTGGACCGGGCGCTGAAGCAGGCCCGGGGCGACAGGATCTTCAGCTCGGTCTTCTCGAGCTCCTCGCGGATGGTCATGGCGGCACTCCCCGTTCGCCGGGATTATAGCAAAGAAGGAGGGGGTCAAACCTACCTTTTTCGAAAAAAGGTAGGTTTGACCCCCTCCCCGGCTTTGATAGAATGGGGGCATGGGCGCCATCGCGGACAACGTCAAGGCCATCCTGGCCGAGCTGCCCCCCGGCGTCGGGCTCGTCGCCGCGGCCAAGACCCGCACCCCGGCCGAGATCCTGGAGGCCCTGGACGCGGGCGTGACGGCGATCGGCGAGAACTACGTCCAGGAAGCGGCCGCGGTCATCCCGGCGGTCGGCCGCCGGGCCCGCTGGCACTTCATCGGCCACCTGCAGACGAACAAGGCCAAAAAGGCGGTCGAGCTCTTCGACGTGATCGAAACCGTCGATTCGCTCGACCTCGGCCTCGAGCTCGACAAACGCGCCGCCGCGGCGGGCCGGACGATGGAGGTGCTGATCGAGGTCAACAGCGGCCGCGAGCCCCAGAAGGCCGGGGTCATGCCCGATGACGCCGAGGCCCTCGCCCGGGCCCTGGCCGCCCTGCCCCGCCTGCGCCTCCTGGGCGTCATGACCATGGGCCCCTTCGAAGGCGATCCCGAGGACTCGCGGCCCTATTTCCGGGAGACGCGCCGCGTCTTCGAGGACCTGCGGATGCGGGACATCCCGGGCGCGGACATGCGGCTGCTGTCCATGGGCATGTCCCATTCCTGGCGGGTGGCCGTCGAGGAAGGCGCCAGCCTGGTCCGGATCGGCACGGCCATCTTCGGGCCCCGCGCCTGACGGGAGCGCCTCGCCGCGGCGGTCCCTGCCCCCGAGGAGCTAGGTCTTGTCCGAGGGCGGCGGGGGCGCGCCGTCGGCGTAGCAGCTGCGGTCCTCGAGCAGGGCCCGGGCCCCGGACACGCCGATCTCGGCCACCCGGAACGACTTGCAGATGCGGCCGTCGACGAGCTCCAGGATGCGGTCCGCCCGCAGGGCGATCTCCCGGTCGTGGGTGACGACGACCAGGGTCGTGCCCAGCTCGCGGATCATGCGGGTCATGACCTCGAGCACGGCGAAGCCCGACTCGCGGTCGAGGTTGCCGGTCGGCTCGTCGGCGAAGACGATCTCGGGCTCGTTGACCAGGGCCCGGGCGATGGCCACCCGTTGCTGCTCGCCGCCGGAGATCTGATTCAGGTATTTGTCCCGGATGCGCCCGATGCCCATCGCCTCCATCAGGCCCCGGGCCTTGTCGACGAAGGCGGGCGCCGGCCGGCCGCGGCCGATCCAGTGCGGGATGAGGACGTTCTCCAGGGCCGTGAACTCCGGCAGCAGGTAGTGGAACTGGAAGATGAACCCGATGTGGGCGTTGCGGTAAGCGGCGTAGGCGTTGATGTCCCCGGCCGAGAAATCGCGGCCGTCGACGAGGAGCGTCCCCGAGGTCGGGCTTTCCAGCAGGCTGACGATGTTGAGCAGGGTGGTCTTGCCCGATCCCGACGGCCCGATGACGGCCGTCAAGGCGCCCCGCTCGAAGGACACCGACACGCCGTGCAGGACCTCGGTCGTGACCACGTCGCCGAAGCGCTTGACCAGGTCCCGGACCTCGACGATGTCAGCCATTGCGGATGACCTCGATCGGCGTCAGGCGCGAGGCGCTGCGGGCCGGGACGAGCGAGGCGGCGGCCGACCCGGCCACGGCCAGGACGGCCGGCGTCAGGAGGTTGAAGGCGTTGAGCTGGAGGCCGAACGTCCCGGTGCCGAAGAAATGCAGGAAGGCCAGGCCGATGGCGTAGCCGAGCCCGACGCCGAGGAGCGAGCCGCCCAGCCCCAGGGCCAGCCCCTGGATGAGGAAGATGCGGGCGGCGCCGCGGTTGTCGACGCCCATGGCCTTGAGGATGCCGAGCTGGCGCGACTTCTGGACGGCGGCGATGCCGAGCACGCTGGCGATGCCCAGGGAGATGGCGAACAGGACGAAGAACTGGATGACCCCGGACGATCCGCTCTGCGAGCGCAGGGCGGTCAGGAGCTCGGCGTTGCGTTCCTGCCAGGACTCGACGCGGACGCGGGTGAACTCCCGGCGCAGCGCCCCGGCCAGGGCCCCGGCGGCGAAGACGTCCCCGACCTTGGCCTCGATGCCCGTCACGCCCCGGACCCCGAGGAAGCTGCGGGCCCGGTCGAGCGACAGGATGACCAGGGCGTTGGCCTGGACCGCGCCCAGGTCGACGATCCCGGCCAGGGTGAACGTGCCCCCGCCGCCCTTGCTGTTGCGGACGAAAAAGCGGTCGCCCGGCTCGAGCCGGAGCTTCTCGGCGACTGAGCGCCCGACGATGGCCTCGTCCCCCGTCAAACGGGCCCGGCCGGCCGTCAGGTTCCGGTCGAAGTTGTAGATCCGGGCGCCGTCCGGTTCGAGGCCCTTGACGGCCACCGACTCGCTGGCCCCGCCGCGCTCGATGGCCCCCTGCCCGCCGGCCACGGCCGAGACGGCCGTCACCCCGGGAAGGGCCCGCAGGGCCTCGACGTACTCTTGCCAGGACAGGATCTCGGGATAGGTCGAGTACGGCACCCGCCGCGAATCCACGGTCAGGCCGTCGCCGGCGACGATGGGGGCCGGCAGGTTGTCGGGGGGCAGGACGAAAAGGTGGGGGGCCGAGCCGACCGTCTTCTCCACCAGGCTCAATTGAAGGCCGCCGATCAGCGAGGACAGGAAGAACTGGACCGCCACCCCGACGGCGATGCCGACCAGGAGCAGGCCGGTCTGGCCGCGGCCTTTGCGCAGGAAGCGAAAGGCGATGTGGAGCTCGTAGGGCCGGACGATCATCGGCCCCCTTCGGCTTTGACCTCCCGGCCCGGCTTCAGCCGGCGCGGCGAGGCCCCGGGGCCGGCGTCCAAAACGGTCGCGCCGGCGGCCAGGCCCTCGACGAGGACCCAGCGCTCGCCGACCGGCGTGAGGGCGGCCCGGGCCCGCGAGGCCCGGCGGCCGTCCCAGACCCAGACCGACCCGTCGCCCGCGGCCGGCGCGAACCGGGCCGGCAGGGCCAGGGCCTTCTCGTACCTGGCGGCCATGATCTCGGCCCGGCCGGCCATGCCCGGCTTGACGAAGGGCCGGCTCTCGGTGAGCTCGATCCGCACCTCGCACGAGTTCTTCTCTTTGTCGACCTCGGAGCAGACGAAGGACACCCGCCCGGGGATGCGGTCGGCGGGGTAGGCGTCCATGACGGCCACGGCGGCGAGCCCCACCTTGAGGAAGGGCAGCTCGCGCTGGTCGACGTTCAGGCCCAACTGCCAGGGGGCGTTCTCGACGACGGTGATGGCCCGGTCGGCCGGCGATACCTTCTCCCCCGCCTGGACGTGGACTTTGAGCACGGTGCCGTCGAACGGGGCCTCGATGCGCGTGTGCTCCAGGTCCCGCCGGGCCAGCTCCAGCCGGGCCTTCTCGATGGACACCCGGTT
>JAEAME010001642.1_pt1 | contig 14776 bp, 16 predicted proteins | sample 8958731 | NCBI WGS metagenome assembly JAEAME01 (sample SAMN16933194, study PRJNA681113) | bioreactor sludge metagenome | isolation source: anerobic bioreactor sludge (Control) | place: India:Bengaluru | collected 2018-10-24 | reverse complement strand
CTGACGGAACTCAGAATCACCCTGCCGGTAAAAACCTTCAGAAATATTATTCATTATTGAAATTCCTGCAGCAGTTATCTGGTTTCTGAATGCAAAGTCTTTACAGGCTCTGAAATCTGAATAAACAAGATTAACCAATTCTCTTGATAAAATCCAGATTTTTAGTTCTTCGAAGTTTTTAATTGTTCCCATTTTAGCACGATTTAATTATTAATCATCCAAGATAATAATTTTCACAAAAAACCTCATGCTAAAAACTCCACTACTAAACGGCTAGCAGACTAGCAGACTAAGAGACTAGGAGACTAGGAGACTAGGAGACTCTGAGACTAGAAGACTAGCAGACTAGAAGACTAGAAGACTAGCAGACTAGCAGACTAGCAGACTACCCGACCGATCCTCCTAATCATCCTCAAATGATGAGAATACGCCCCGATCTCCTGCTTGTAGATACCCTGGTGATCTATCTGATCGATCCTGACCCTCCCGGAAGCATGGATCACAAGACCCCTTGAAATTATGATCCCGACATGAGAAATTTTCCCGCGTTCGTTGTCGAAAAACACAAGATCACCCGGTTCCGTCTCATTTATGAACGCCACATCTGCCCCTGTCTCAGCCTGCTGCCAGCTGTTCCTTGGCAGCTTCTTCCCGTGTATCTTATATACGAGCTGAGTCAGACCTGAGCAATCAATCCCCGACGGGATCCTTCCACCCCATATATAGGGACTGTTTATGAACCTCATAGCTGTATCGGCAACTGTATCAGCAGCTGTAAAGTAGTTGCTGCTGAAATCTTTTGCTGTTGTATACAAATGTTCTCCTGCAGTGAAACATAATTTTTCAGGATCAGGATTGTACAATTCACAGCCTGCTTCAAGGATCATTTTTGTCTTGTCACTTTTAAAACACAATAATGACCTGTTCAGTACATGACCATTATCTTCATCTCCTATTATGCTATGCTGTAAATGATTCAGATCTATCCATCCTGTGTAATTGTCAAATTCGGTTTCGATCATCAGCCAATGATCAACCTGATCAAGTATCCTGTATTTCTCCCCGAACAAAACCTGGCTGAGCATTTCAGCCCTGTGTGTTGGCCCTGATCTCAGTGGTACGAAAACATTCTCGCAGATATAACGTTCCATATTCAGGAATTTTTAGTAAAAATACTACTTTTACTTCTTATTACATTATCAGGCAGATGGAACAGAAAATCCTTGGCGGTGACAATTTTCCAAAAGTTAAGAAAACGCTTATTGATATCCTTCTTTTCGTCTCAAGTATTGCTGCCGTTGTCTGGATACTGACAAGGGGTAATGCGACTGGCAGATTCTCGGTCTTTGGAACAACAATAGTGGTTGCTTTCTGTTATGCAGTGCTTTACCTCTTTTTGCTGCATTTCAGGCAGGAAGTTCTTCAGGTGAACAGGAAAACATTTTTTATTCTGCTTGCTATTCTGACTTTCCTCCTGATCACCCGGTTTGTCCTCACTGTTCAAAAGAATAACATTATTTATGTTGTGCCCTTTGCAGTTATCCCTGTTATAATAAGGACATTCTACGATTCCCGGCTGGCTCTGTTCATCCTGCTTATCACTATAATACTAGCAGGTTTTATGGTGGCGGAACCTTATGAGTTTATACTGATGAATTTTCTATCAGGTATGGTGGCAATATTTACACTGACAAATAACTTCAGGAAAAGCAGGCTCTTCTTTACTTCATTGACGGTGATTGTAAGTTATTCGATAATCTATCTGGGGATGCACATGATAAGGATCGGTGATCTCGGAAGTACTGTATTATTTGATTATCTCCTTTTTGCCTGTAATGGCATACTAGTCCTTATTAGTTTTCCTCTTGTTTTTCTGTTTGAGCAGAAATTCCTACTCATCTCTGACACAACATTGCTGATGCTTGCTGATCCTAATCAGCCTTTATTGAGGAAACTGGCAAGCGAAGCGCCCGGTTCCTACCAGCATTCGCTCCAGGTGGCAAATATCGCTGAAGAAGCTGCAAGAGTTATTGGCGCCAATATGCACCTTACAAGGACCGGAGCTTTGTACCACGATATCGGGAAAGTTGCCAACCCGGCATATTACATTGAAAATAATGCAGATGGGGTCAGCCCTCATGAAAAACTTAATCCGAAGGACAGTGCAAAAGTGATAATTAACCATGTGAAGCAGGGTGTTGTTCTTGCCAAGAATTATAAGATCCCTGTTCAGGTAATTGATTTCATCAGAACGCATCATGGCACTTCGGTCGCCTATTTCTTCTTCAAGAAATATGTTGATCAGAACCCGGGTGAACAGGAAAACACAAAGGCTTTCACTTATCCGGGCCCCAAGCCTTTTTCAAAAGAGACCGCAATAGTAATGATGGCAGATGCGGTAGAAGCTTCTTCAAGGAGCCTTGACAAATATTCCGAAGAGGGGATAAGCGAACTTGTTGAAAGAATTATTTATCTGCAGGAGCAGGATGGACAATATTCTGATGTGCCACTCACATATAAGGATATTTCAGATATCAAGGCTGTAATCAAAAAACGCCTGCAGAATATATATCACGTTCGTGTCGCTTACCCTGAAAGGGTATGAAGACGGGAATGATGATCCCTTTAACGCATATCTATTATTTCAACCCCTTTGTATTTTGACGGAGAGAATGTGAAAAGACTTTCTTCCGGGGTTATTTTCAGATTGTAATCCCTTACAATAAGCGTAAGTGTAATACCGTCCCTTCTCTTGTATTCAAAATTTCTGAGATTAAGTGAAGGCTTCTCAATTGTCAGTCTTACCCGTATAAGCTCATTCTTCACGTCCTCCGGGTACAGATCGATTATGTAGGAATCTTTCTTTTCCTCAAGCAGCCGGCATTTGAACCCGGTTTTGTACATTGTGAAGATCATTGAAGGGCGGCTCTGGAAAGACTCACCTTCATCTTCAGGATTTGTTATTGTAACTTCCTGCTCGGCAGGGAGATAACTCCATGATGTTTTCCCGTTGTACCATATAGTATTATCAGGAAGGTCAAGCCTGTACCTGTCCTTGTTAAGTATTATTGATCCTGCAAGAGTATCTTCAGAATTCTCAACCTGGTCGACTGTTATGAGCAGAAACTTCATAGACACTGATGGAGCTGAAGCAGCTGCTGCAGAAAACTGATCAAGTATGCTGACAGCCTTCGCATCGCTTTGTCCTTTCAGGTTTATTGCAGCGAGAATCAAGATGAGGGTTGAGAGTAAAAACTTTCGCATTTCGGATGTTTTAATCAAGACTCTTCAAAATCTGTTCCAAAGCAATCATATCTGAACAAAGAACATCTCTCGCCTTGCTTCCTTCAAAAGGACCAACAATTCCGGCAGCTTCCAGCTGGTCTATTATCCTTCCTGCCCTGTTATAGCCGATTGACAGTTTCCGCTGTATAAGTGAAGTAGATCCCTGCTGATGCTGAACAACAAGCCGTGCTGCTTCATCAAACATCGGATCTCTTTTCTTGAGGTCCACATCAAGGAGCCCAGATTCACTGTCGTCAATATATTCCGGCAGGTGCATGGCATCGGGGTAGCCCTGCTGCGACCCTATGAACTCTGTAAGTTCTTCAATTTCAGGGGTGTCAATAAAGGCACATTGTACCCTTACAGGCTCATTGCCTGATGAGACAAGCATATCTCCGCGTCCGACAAGCCTGTCTGCCCCGGTAGCATCAAGGATTGTCCTTGAGTCTATCGAGGAGAAAACGCGGAAAGCAATTCTTGTGGGGAAATTTGCTTTAATGAAACCTGTTATTATGTTTGTTGACGGTCGCTGTGTCGATATAATGAGGTGTATCCCGATAGCTCTTGCAAGCTGTGCCAGCCTTCCGATGGGACCTTCTATTTCCCTTCCGGCTGTCATTATCAGATCCGCGAATTCGTCTATTATCAAAACAATATACGGCAGATATTTATGTCCTTTTTCGGGATTAAGTTTTCTTGAAACGAACTTCTCGTTGTATTCCTTTATATTCCTTGACTGCGCCCCTTTCAGAAGTTCCAGACGGTTATCCATTTCGATGCAAAGGGAATTCAGGGTATTAATAACCTTTTGTGTATCAGTGATTATAGCATCTTCCTCACCTGGCAATTTTGCCAGAAAATGACGTTCAATCTTTGAATAGAGGGGCAATTCAACCCTTTTCGGATCAATAAGTACAAACTTGACCTCTGCCGGATGTTTTTTGTAAAGGATTGAAGTTATAATTGCATTTATGCCTACTGATTTTCCCTGTCCTGTTGCCCCGGCTACAAGCAGGTGGGGCATTTTAGTGAGATCTACAATATAAGGGTCATTTGTTATTGTGCGGCCAAGGGCCAGGGCAATATCAAATCGTGATTCCTGGAAAGTCTTCGATGTTATAAGGGATCTCATTGAAACCATTTCAGGGTTTTTGTTCGGAACTTCAATACCGACAGTCCCTCTTCCGGGGATAGGAGCTATGATCCTAATGCCAAGTGCGGAGAGATTAAGTGCAATATCATCCTCAAGAGACTTTATCCTGGCAAGCCTTACTCCCCTCTCCGGCACAATTTCATATAGGGTAACTGTAGGCCCAACTGTTGCTGAAATCTGCCTGATTGATATTTTATGGTCGCCCAGGGTTTTGATAATATTTTCCTTATTCTCGAAAACTTCCTTATTGTCAAAGGTGCTTTCCGATTTATGTTCTTTCAGTATTGAAACAGGCGGGAATTTATATCTTGAAAGATCAAGCCGCGGGTCATAGTTCTCCATTATCTGGCTGACTTCCTCTTCAGAAAGTATATCGTTAACTTCGGGTTTTGTAATGCTGATATCGACATTCTTTTTCTCCGGAGTTATCCTGTTGTCACTGTCAAGATCATGAATAAGGGAACCCTGAAGATGAGGCGGCACTAATGCATCATCTTCATCATCTGATGCTTTTATGTTCTTTACGAGAAACTCAACCTCACTTTTTCTGTTTTCATCCGGATCCGGTCTTTCTGACGTTATCGTTGTTGCAGGCCCTTCTTCTGAATGAGCATCCTGAGCTAACCCTTCACCAGCTTCATTCTTTTTCAGGGGTAATGTTAAGCCCGGAACTTTGACTTTTAGTTTCGAAGGCGGTACCTTAAGTGCAAATATCAGGTATGCAATTGTTATAAGCCCTATGAGTATGCCGGTGCCAATTTTTCCCATGAAAGCATTAAGCCACCTTGTTATTATGTAACCCTGGGCACCGCCGGGGCCGCTGAACAGGAATCCGTCAGATTTACCGAAAATATAACTGAGGATCAGAGACAGGATTATTGCTGCAAAAGCAAACTTGGCAATCAGGCTCCATACCCTTAGCCCGGGGAACTTTAAAAGATACAGGCCTATTGTGGCAAAAATGACCGGGATGAAAAAAGCGCCAAAGCCAAAACCATATCCGATAATCATCTTGGCAAGGAAATGCCCGCTTTTGCCCGACCAGTTCTTAACTTCTACTTCCGGTCCGGAGATAATATCAGTATTCTGCAGGCTCAGATCAGTCTTCCACCAGAAAAGATAGGCAATGCACGCCAGGAGAAGGTATAAAGCAAAACCGGCAATCAGGATGCCAATTACGAATTTTATCTTTTCATTTCCTGAAGATGATTTTGACTTTGTGGCATCCTTACCTTTTTTTGCAGATTTTCCCCTGCTGTCTTCTTTTTCCTTACTCATTTTGCTCCGAAAAAATGCAAGGCAAAGTTAATAAATTTGACCCGCTGTATAATAGCTGAAAAGTGATTTTATAAACAATTGAAGGAAGTGACTAACAAGGCAGTATAGCCGTTTGAAGTAAAGTGCTATAAAGCTGTCATTCTGTAAATAAACTGATTGATCTCTTCACGCGAGATCTTTTTATACTGATCCCTTCTATCAAATGTCTTATCAGGTACTTCTTTCCTGTATACATTCTCAGCATCGAAATGCAGTTCTGCCGGGCCAAGGAGGAAGAAAAAGTCCATAAGAACTCCTTCAATATCCTGATACGGAGTCCCTGCATTAGGATCCTTTATATCTATTTCATCAGTAAACCAGATATCATATAGCTTGTTTCTGTCGCAGGCAAAACTTACCTGGACATTTTTACAGTTATAGCCGCATATTATTGAGGTTTTATTTGTCTTTTTTATTTCAATGTCCTCCATTTTTTCAAATCCCGGATGCAATTCTCCGGGTCCCGCAGGATAATAATACTTCCAGCTCAGAAGGCTTATATAGGTGTCAAAGACCTCGTCTTTGGGATTAGACAGATTAAGTATCCCTGAATTTCCGAAAGGCGCAGATATGTCAAACAGGATTTTATCATCCTTAAATGAAACGATCAGGTTCCTTGGCATTATTTCCCTGGGAAGAATGCCTGTTTTACCGGTATAAGTAATTGAATAATGGATCTCTCCCTCATTAATATCCTTACCGCCTCTATCCTTACAGGAGTACCCCGTTATTGCAATCAAGGATGCAATAAGCAATCCGGATCTGAATCTCACTGATCTCTTTTTTATGAACGAGTGTAAATTTAATATAATTTTTTTATTTCTTTCTCTATGACGCAATTAATGCTTCAGCTTGTTGTAAAGTCTTTATTACAAGGGATTATGATATAATTATATCTTTAATTAATAGATTTGTATTCTGGTAACTTATTAATAATTTAAAATTCCGGTTGAAAAATTGCCGGATTCACTTAATAGATTTCTGATGGAAAAAAAACTGGCAGTTGTTGCACTTGGGGGTAATGCTCTGTCACGCGGAGATCAGGCAGGAACAATAGATGAACAGGAGCAGAATACAACAGAGACCCTTGAGAACCTTGTTTTCCTTATCAGGGAGGGATATGATCTGGTTATTACTCATGGCAATGGACCTCAGGTTGGAAATATCCTGATGCGCAATGATGCCGGTGAGCAGGTCTATAATATTGCCCAGATGCCTGTTGATATTTGTGTAGCCGACTCACAGGGGGGCATAGGGTACATGATAGAAAGGATGTTTCGTAATGTATTGAATAAAAACAAGATAGAGAAAAATGTTATTTGTGTTGTAACTTCTGTACTTGTCGATGTTAACGATCCTGCTTTCAACGATCCCCAGAAAAGGATAGGTAAGATTTACACAAAGGAACAGGCTGATGAGCTGGCTTCACGAAAAGGCTGGATATTCAGGGAGGAGATAAAGAATATAGGCGGTTACAGAAGAGTCGTACCCTCGCCGGTGCCGAAACATATTATGAATCATTCAATAATCCGCGACCTTGCAATAAAAGGAAATATTGTCATTGCTGCGGGTGGAGGAGGGATCCCCGTGTATTTTGATGATAAAAATGATGTGAGACCTGCTGAAGCGGTTATTGACAAGGATATGGCGTCTTCTCTTCTTGCATCTCTTATTGGTGCTGAAGAGTTCTATATCCTGACAGACGTTCCCTATATTTATATCAATTATAAAAAACCCGGGCAGCAGATAAGGGAATTCCTGAATTATGAAGATACACTGAGATATCTCAGGGAAGGACATTTTGCCAAAGGCAGCATGGAGCCAAAGATAAAAGCCTGTCTAAATTTTCTGGAACACGGAGGGAAAATGAGCGTAATTACAGAAGCCTTTAAGCTTGCCGACAAGAAGTTCGGATCAAAGATTACAATGGAATATGAGGATGACAGGAGATAGGCGTTGGGCAGTGAGCGATTCCCCCTTTGAAGGGGGTCAGGGGGATGTTTAGCAGGTGGAAGAAAGCGATGAGCGGTGAGCGATGAGCGATGAGCGATGAGTTTTAACTTTTTATTAAATTTGCACATCTATAAAATAACTCTAAGTACTCAAGGCACTATAAGTACTCTAAGTACTCTAAGTACTTTAAGTACTTCAAAATTAACATTATGAAAATAAACCTAAAGAACAGAAGCTTCTTAAAGCTGCTCGATTTTACACCTGAAGAAATTAATTACCTTCTTGATCTTTCTGCCGATCTTAAAAAAGCTAAAAAAGAAGGAAGGGAAGAGCAGCATCTGAAAGGAAAGAATATTGCTCTTATTTTCGAGAAAGCCTCAACCCGGACACGATGTGCCTTTGAGGTTGCTGCATACGACCAGGGGGCTAATGTTACTTATTTAGGGCCAACCGGTTCCCAGATTGGGAATAAAGAGTCAATGAAAGATACTGCCAGGGTCCTGGGCAGGATGTATGATGGTATAGAATACAGGGGCTTCGGACAGCATATTGTTGAAGAACTTGCTGAATATGCCGGTGTCCCCGTGTGGAATGGTCTCACTAATGAATTTCATCCGACGCAGATACTGGCTGATATCCTCACAATGAGAGAACATACAAATAAATCCCTTGACAAATGTGTCTTATGCTATCTTGGTGATGCACGCTTCAATATGGGCAATTCGCTTATGGTAGGCTCCGCAAAGCTTGGCATCGACTTCAGGATAGCAGCACCGGCAGAATATCAGCCGGCAGAGGACCTGGTTGCTGAATGCAAGGCCATTGCCGGCAAGACAGGAGCAAGGATAACTATTACTGATAATGTTGCTGATGCCGTCAGAAATGCTGATTTCCTTTATACTGATGTATGGGTTTCAATGGGAGAACCGGATTCAGTATGGGAAGAAAGGATCGGGCTTCTCAGACCGTACCAGGTTAACTTACAGGTAATTAAACTTACAGGAAACCCCTCAGTCAAATTTCTGCACTGTCTTCCTGCATTCCATAACAGGGAAACAAAAGTAGGAGAAGAGATATTCAGGAAATACGGACTTGATGGTATGGAAGTTACTGAAGATGTCTTTGAGTCACCTCATTCTATTGTATTTGACGAAGCTGAGAACAGGCTTCACACAATAAAGGCTGTAATTGTAGCTACTCTGGGATCCTGAACTTAACAGTTTCCTGAATTAGTTCAGTATATCAGATTATTAATTCCCTGACAAAATAAAATGTCATCGCGAATGAAGTGGCAAGCTTCAGCCCTATGCCTGTAAGAAAACCAAGCAGGCTTCCGAAACCAGCCCTGACAGCATATCTCATGTCGTCTTTAAAGATTAGTTCTCCTACAACAGCACCAATGAGGGGTCCGATAATAATCCCTGCCGGTCCGAGAAATAAACCAATAATAAGTCCTACTGTTGCACCCCTTGTGCCATATTTTGATCCTCCGAATTTCTTTGTACCCCATATCGGCACTATGTAATCCAGAATTGTCACCACAATCGTTATAACAGCCAGAGTTATAAGCAGTGTTGAAGAGAACTGGCCAAAGCGTGTCAGATGCAACATTATAAGGCCCAGATAACTGAGGGGAGGGCCCGGTAATACGGGTACCAGGCAGCCGATAATACCTATCAGCATCAGAATTATACCTAATATGAGGAGTACATAATCAGACATCCGGAAACAAATCTTTGGGCGACAGGTTATTTCTTCCCAAGGTCATCAAAATCGATATTTGTGAACTCCTCAGTTGTAATAGCCTCACTTCCGGTGCTTTCATTCACGGCTGTGCTAACTGAGGCATCTGCTGCATGCTTGCCGTTCCCTATATAGTCAACAGCATTCCTCAGTCCTTCTGTAAATTTCTCAAAGTCTTCCTTGTATAGAAAGATCTTGTGTTTTTCGTAAAACACCTTTCCTTCCTTGCCAAGTCGTTTTTTACTCTCTGTGATCGTGAGATAATAATCTTCTTTCCTGGTTGCTTTTACATCAAAAAAATAGGTTCTCTTTCCCGCCCGAACAACTTTGGTAAAAATTTCATCCTTCTGGTTCTTTTCCTCACTCCCGTTTACATCTTCTTTAATACCAGTTTCTTCTTCCATTTCTAAGTCAGTTAATGTTAGGGGTTTAATTCATGTTGTCAAATGTAACAAATATTTTTTCAAATCAAAACGCAGTGCAGGAAATGTCCCTGTTTTTTTCTGATGTTATTAGGATGATAAGGGAAAAAGAGTATTTTTGCAGCTTAAAAATCAAGGTTCTTTACAGATGATTAGCAGGAGATTATTACGCATAAAAGCCCTTATGGCACTTTATGCATATAACCGGCGGGAAGATAACGATCTTGTCAAAGCAGAAAAGGAGCTGATGTTCAGTATAGCCAAGACCTACGATCTTTATCATTATCTTCTGCTTCTTGTTCTTGAAATAGCTGACATAGCTTCTGATAAAATCGAGCGTGCACTCCAGAAAAATATCCCTACTTTTGAAGACCTGAATCCCAACAGGCGCTTTATTGATAATGTTGTCATTGGTCAGCTCCGCAATAATAAAGCCTTTAAGAAATACTTAAACGATTCAAAACTTTCCTGGGTTAATTTCTCCCATATTCCGCGTATCCTATATAATAAGATGATATCATGGGATTACTATCTTGAATATATGTCATCGGATGACCATAGTTATCAGTCTGATAAGAAATTGATTCATAAAATAATATCAGAACTATTGGCGGTCTCTGAGGATCTTGCAAACTGTCTTGAGGAACAGAGCATTTATTGGAACGATGATCTTGATTACGTGATAATAATGCTTGAAAAAACACTTAAGAAGTTCAAGACAGATACAAAAGAAGATGCAGGGCTGATGCCTCTTTTCAAGAATAAGGAAGATGAGGATTTTGTAAAACAATTGTTCAGAAAAGCGGTCCTTAATTCAGCAAATTACTCCGAGTTCATCGATAATAATACTACTAACTGGGAGGTTGAGCGTATAGCTCTTATGGATATTCTCGTTATGCAGCTAGCTATTACAGAGATCCTTGAATTTCCGGAGATCCCGGTGAGTACATTTGTCAATGGAATACTTGATAATATAGTAAAGGAGATCCGGGCCAGGAAGCTTTTTAACAAATACGGAAGGGGACTGGTAGGCGAAGCTCCCGATGATAAAGAATGATATTCTAAAACTTTACTGATTTGTAAATTAAAGATGAGAGCAGGATTAATTATTTCGGTAATCTTAAGTGCAGTTATAATTGCAGGCTGTTCAGGAAACCAGAATACCAAAGGTGGGAACCAGGAAAATATTGCTGTCTCAGACTCGGGTGAAGCTGTTATAAGCTTTTCCGAGTATGAACATGATTTCGGAAAAGTAGAGGCAGGTGAAAAAATCGCCTGTTTCTTCACTTATACGAATTCAGGAGTTGGCAGCCTGGTAATTAATTCAGTATCAACAAGCTGTGGATGCACGGTCCCAAAGTATGATAAGAGACCTTTAGCTCCCGGGAAAAGCGGTACACTTGAAGTCATTTTTAACACTGCCGGCTATAATGGTGTACAGTCAAAGACAGTTACTATTCAATCAAATGCAACTACTCCTGTCGTTATTGTCAGAATTATGGCCGAAGTATTAAGCAGTAATTCGTAGATTATTGTAGAGCAATGGATAAAAGTAGTGAGTTATGAGTTATTAACCTGAAACCTGAAACTTACAACCCGAACTGAATTACATTATTAATAACTAACAACAACAACAATGACCAATTTATCAATTTTAACAGTCCTGGGTCAGCAAGCTGCAGCAGGACAAACAAATCCTCTGGTAACCTTACTGCCGCTGGTGCTTGTTTTCGTGATCTTTTATTTTTTCATGATCAGGCCTCAGATGAAGAAGCAGAAAGAGATGAATAATTACAGGAGCAGCCTGAAGAAAGGCGATAAGGTAATTACAACAGGAGGCCTTTATGGGCGAGTTCTTGAGGTGAAAGACAACTACATAATGATGGATGCCGGTGGGGATGTCAGGCTTAAAATAGACAAGAATGCCCTCCTTAAGGATCCTTCAGCCGACGATCAGAACTGATTCCCTGAAAGCATAAATAACAATGATAAAAAGGGATCTGACAAGAACCGACAGGCATCAGAAGAAAGGAGTTAGCTCCGTCAGGGAAAATATTATTGTTTTTGCTTTTTTCCTCTTCCTGTCTTTTGTGTTCTGGTATCTTAATTCACTTGGCAAAGATCTGGAAGCAGATATCAGATACCCCGTAACCTATATCAACCCTCCAAAGAACAAGGCGGTGGATGATAATCTGCCTTCAAGGTTATACCTTTATCTGAAAGGTCCTGGTTATTCGATGCTTCAGCTCAAGATGTCTGGCAACAGGTCACCAGTTGTTGTCGATTTCTCAAAGGTTCCTTATAAACAGTTTCATGGTGATGAATCTTCATCATCCTACTATCTGGTAACTTCGGGAATAATCCCTGATCTCAATTCACAGCTCAAGTCTCTTTGTAAGATATCTGCAGTAAAGCCTGATACACTGTTTTTTACGTTTAACCAGACTGAATAATCGCCTCGTGGATCTTCAGGTCATAGTGCCGGTTATTTTACAATCCTGATATCTGAATGAAGTCAAAAACTGGAAAAATGAAACTGGGGATCACGGGAGGTATTGGAAGTGGAAAGACCTCTGTTTGCAGGGTTTTCAGCGTTCTGGGTATTCCTGTTTTTTCGGCTGATCCTGAGGCCAGAAGGATTATGAACAATCATCCTGACATAATTGAAGGGATTAACAGGATAGCGGGAAGAAACATGTATCCCGAAGGCAGGCTTAACAGCAACGAACTGGCCTCTCTCATATTTAACAACGAAGAACTGCTGGGGAAGGTTAATAGCCTGGTCCACCCCCTTGTTTTCAGGTATTTCCTGGAGTGGACAGATAATCAGAACTCTCCGTATGTGATAATGGAGGCTGCAATCTTGTTTGAAAGCGGTGCTGCATCACTTGTCGACAGGGTAGCAGTAGTTGTTGCACCTGTCGAAGAAAGAATTTCAAGGGTGACAATGAGGAACAACCTTACAAGGGAACAGGTCATGGAAAGGGTTAAAAACCAGATGGATGACGAAACAAGAATGAAAATGGCCGATTATGTAATAAATAACTCTGAGGATGAAATGATAATACCTGCCGTACTCAGGATACATGACGATATCTTAAACCATCTGAATTCTTAAGCTCATCATGGGACATTTTGGCAAATGGATCGGCGGAGGGCTGGGATGGGTTATGGGCGGGCCCATTGGTGGACTTCTCGGTTTCCTTGTCGGTTCTCTTGTCGACAGCACGACAATAGAAACCCATACATCTTATGAAGGAAGAAGAAGTACCACTCCGGGTGCGTTCGGAGTCAGTCTGCTGGTACTTATTGCAGCTGTGATGAAAGCTGACGGCAAAGTTGTCAAATCGGAACTTGAATATGTTAAGCAGTATCTTATACGACAGTTTGGGCAGGATGCAGCCGCTGAAGCATCAATTATGCTTAGGGATATACTGAAACAGAACATACCGCTGCAGGATGTCTGCCATCAGATTGCAGGGAACATGGATTATTCATCAAGGCTGCAGCTTATGCATCTTCTTTTCGCTGTTTCTATTGCAGACAGCAGTGTTAATCAGTCCGAACAATCAGTTATTGAAAAGATTGCTGAATATACCGGGATCTCTGATTCAGATTATATTTCCATCAGGAATATGTTCATCCCTGAAACGGACTCAGCCTATAAAATACTTGAAATTGAACGCTCGGCAAGCGATGAAGCAGTCAAGAAAGCATACAGAAGAATGGCTATGAAGTATCATCCTGATAAAGTCAGCCACCTTGGTGATGATTATAGAAAGAGCGCTGATGAGAAGTTCAGGAAAGTAAACGAAGCCTATGAAAAGATCAAAAAAGAACGTAATATCTCTTAGATTTTAAGGATATTGAATCGTACATTTCATAACAACAGTTAAATTTGCACACAAAAGCACTAAAATGGTCTTAAAGGATATCTTGTCAATTTCCGGTGAATCCGGTCTGTTCAGGTTTATTGCCCAGGGGAAGAATGCAATAATTGTCGAGCATCTTGAATCAAAGAAAAGGAGCAGCGCATTTGCTTCAGCTAAAGTCAGTTCTCTGGATGAAATATCGGTTTTTACTGAAAAGGAGGATCTTTCCCTGTCTAAAGTATTTGATTTGATCTTTGATAAGGAAAACGGAGGACCTGCAATTGATTCCAAATCCGATCCTGATAAGCTTAAGAAATGGTTCTCTGAAGTCCTTCCGGAGTATGACAGGGACAAAGTCTATGTAAGCGATATTAAAAAGATTTGTCAGTGGTACAATATTATGCACGAACTTAAGCTTCTTGTAAAAGAAGAACCGGAAAAACCGGAAGAGAATACCCTGGCTGAAAAGGAAAAGGAAGCTGCAGAACAGACTGCTGAGCAAAAACCGGAAAAGGCAAAGGCAGGCACTAAGAAACCTGCTGGAACAAAGAAAAAAGAGAAAACAGCTGATACTTCCGGAACAAAATCCGGCAGGAAGAGATCGGCACCTGAAGGTAATTGAAAATCATGAATTTCGGAGGAGCAGAAGTTATCTATGATTATTCCGGATCGGAAATAATCATTATCCCTGTGCCCTATGATGCTACAAGTACCTGGATGAAAGGAGCTGATAAAGGCCCTGATGCAATCCTTGAAGCTTCTGTCAATCTCGAATTCTATGATGTCGAAACCCGTTCATGTGTTTATAAGAAAGGTATTCACACTATACCTCCTGTACTTTCCGGAAATTCTCCTGAAGAGCTAACAGATAGAGTATCTGAGAAGATAGCTGAAGTCCTTTCCGATCGGAAATTCCCTGTCATAATAGGTGGTAACCATTCAGTCAGCATAGGTTCGGTAAAGGCTTTTTCAGGTCATTTCAAGGATCTTACTGTTCTTCAGCTCGATGCACATGCCGATCTGAGACAGGA
>JAEAME010001639.1_pt1 | contig 14797 bp, 10 predicted proteins | sample 8958731 | NCBI WGS metagenome assembly JAEAME01 (sample SAMN16933194, study PRJNA681113) | bioreactor sludge metagenome | isolation source: anerobic bioreactor sludge (Control) | place: India:Bengaluru | collected 2018-10-24 | reverse complement strand
CCTGTGTTATTTTTATTATATCACATAAGGCTTGCTTACAGAAAAATTTTCACAGGCTCCATCGGGTCACTCTTGTGAAATACCGGCAAAGGATAGATTCCGGTCAGTATGTATTCGTAATATTCCCTCGGAGAGAGCTTCAACAAATCCCACTGGTACCGGTCATTGTTGTAATAGTCAGTCCAGTCATAGGTGATTGCCTTGACCTAGTCAAATGTTTCGCAGCGTCTTACGGAATCTTTGATTTCATCCTTCATATGTCCGTAAAAGCTTTCCTGCGGAGCATTGTCCCAGCAGTTTCCTTTGCGTGACATGGACTGAACGAAATCGGCTTCTTTCAGCTTTTCAATAAAAGCGATACTCGTGTAATGGCATCCCTTGTCTGAATGGACGATGGTCTCGTTGTCAAGTGTGCAGCCATTCAACTCTGTAATATTTGTCAGCCATTTGTCATTAGGCTTTTCTGAATTAAAATTTCTATTAACAATATTCTCGACAGCCGGGGTGATTTCGCCTTGATAAGAGTTATACTTCTTTTTCTTTACAATGAAAACCACAAGGTGTTCTTCACGCATTAATTTCCGAATCACCTTCTCAGAAATAATCTTTTCGCTTTTCTTGATTTCTTTATGGATGCGTCGATAGCCATAAGCACTGTAATTTTCCAGAAAGATGTTCTTGACTTTTGTACGTAACTCAGTATATTTATCCGGTGCTTTGATGGCACGTTCCTGATAGCAATAGCTATTCTTTGCCATGCTTAGCATATCAAGCAGTATTTTCAGACGGTATTAATGGCGAAGGACATCAATCAGTACTGCTTTTTCTCGATTTGTTAATGTTTTCAGACTGATGCCCCGGTCTTTTTTTAGAATTTCACTGGCCTTTTCAAGTATATCGCGTTCTAGCTGAAGCCTATATATATCTTTTTCCAGATCCTTAACCTGTTTCGCAAGAGACTCTTTCTCTGACCGTAATTTATCTAAGCTTTCAACCTCACTGATAACTGAATCAGCAGTTTTAATATCTTTCTTGCGTGGCATCTGAATATTGGTCTCCTGACCGAGCATCTTTCTTTTCCATGTGTAAACAGTATTCGGATTTATTCCAAAAGCTCTGGCTATTTTTGTTGGCGTACTTTTACCGGTACAATAATCCTTTACGGCCTGTTCTTTTTGCTCTATTGTGCATTTTACCACAGAACCGTCAGCTTTACAATGCCATTTGCGTTTGTCACACGTTACATCTGCATTAAGCCAGTCACAAATAGCTGTTTTCTTTGGATAACCCAAAGCTTTAATTGTACGCGATATGCTTCTACCATGTTCCAAATAGTATGTAACGGCTGTCTTCCGCTGCTCTTCAGTGTACTTTGAATTGTTGTTATTGCTTTCACTACGTAATTTACCGGTAGCTATGTATTCTCTATACCAACCTGTTAACATATTGCGTGATGGATATCCTAATTCATAAATAACAGCTGAAGGGCTGCAGTCATATTTGATATATAACTGTACTGCTTTCATTCGCTCCTCATGTGTGTATTTGGGCATAGATAATCTCCCGTCCCTTTTTATTTGGTCCAGGTTTTCATCCGCATCCCCAATGGCTCCGTCATCGCCGGACAGGTGGCTCATTTGAGGGCAGAATACTCATACAGTGCCTTTCTCCACCAGCTCAATCCAAATCTCATCGTCCCAAACCTCGAGGACGGCGGGATTTTTCTTTAGAGCTTCGATGAACATTTTAATGTTGCTGCCCTTAAGCTTGTGTTCTGCGATTTCGTTGGAAACTTCATCGCGCTTTTTCTTCGCCCGCTGATACCGGCTGACAAGTGTGTGTTTGACCCTTATTTACTCTTACCGCTTTCTATTTTTTAATCCGTTCGCAGTGTCAATTTTTCAATTGGATTAAAATTTCAACTGCTGTTTAGATACTGAGGGAATATTTTTTATTTTCCAGCAGGACTTAAGGGCATCAACCGATTTTCTCACTAGCAGCTCTCCGCCTTCATGTCCGACGTTGCCGCTCGAGACATACGCGCTGTAATGCCCTCCCCGTTCGGCCCGCGCTGTGGGCAGGTATCCTCCGGAACCGCAGGAAAGCTCAATTAAAAATGTCTGCTCTGCAGGGCTGCGTGCGCGGATCATATTACCATAGTCGAGAAAAAGTTCAAACGGGAAGGACACAAATGCCGCGCCGCCGAGGCGGATGAAATGCATTTCAGTATCGTAGAATTCATGATCCTGCTGATACAGGTAACGGACAATAGTCCCGGCGTATACATGAAGCTCCGCGCTTGAACGGTAGTCGAATCCTTTTTTGGACTTTTTGAAATCGTTGATTATATCAAGCGCTTTTTTATATTCTTCAATGGTGACCCTGCGCAGGGGAAGCTGAACCACCTCAGCCATATGGCTGAATTCAGCTTTACCGAAAAGAAGTGACATGTCAAGGTCATCGTAAACCGCAACAATTTCGTTAAACACTCTTCTTGCCACTTTATTGCAGCCTGTAATATCAAACATCGATGGGTCTGCGCGGCGGAGAGTGGGATTTTCCCTTATAATATTAGGATCGTTTATGGCTGCCTCCGGCTCTACCCAGCGGATTATGTCCCGGGGGCACAGGTCGCCTGCCGCACCGACCAAGGAAAGCAGGTTTATATTTTTACCGAATTTTCCACGCAGAAGAGCTTTGGTCTTCCCCCAGTAATCGGATGAAACAAAACTGCGGTGCTCAAGAACCTGCGCAGGGCAGGATGTGTTGGCGACAATACCGGTCAGCTTCTTTTCTTCATCAAATGTATACATCAGCTCAAGACCTGTATCGGTGCCCGACTCAAGTCCCGTGAAATTGGGTGTGTCTGTGTTGCCCCACATAAGCGCTGAACCGTCATCATAGACGGCACGGCGGCAGAAGGCTATCGGCACCCTGCCGAATCCGTAAGCAATATATGAAGTTTTTCTGTTTTTCCAGGCGCACAGGATAGCTGATGTTATGCGGTCGCTGATAAAAGCTTCAGCCTCTTTGGGAGACATAATACCGTCGTCACCGATATCGACAAGCGATTTGTAATTATCCTGCAGCTCAGGCAAAAGGCTGCGTAGCACCGAGAGGGTTGAGCAGCCGGAACCCGAGTCTTCTTCAACATATGTGTAAGATGTGTGCGTATGTATTGCATTCAAAAGCACTTTTTTTACATCGAGACCGAGGGCGGCCGCGCCGGCTGCGCTGAGTTTATTTCTCACGTCAGACATAAGTATCTCGTTTGTTTCCACGAGGTCGCATGAACAAAATACTGCCATGTCATCAGTGCATTCGATTGCTAAGGCTGTGACTGATATGGGAGTTTCCACAAATTCAGAAACCCGCTCATAAAACTGCCCCATGAGCCGTATTTTCTTTTTAGGCGTTATATCTTCTTCCGCCCAACCAAGCTTGATTTCATTCATTTTTATCTCCGTGCCGCCCAATGCGGTTCATTGAATAGTAATATTGCATGTAAAAAGAATAATGTCATGATCCCCGGACTTTTTCCACAATTGTTCCGCTGAATGGTGGAATATTATTGGATCCGGCCTTGTACGGGAGCGGCAATGTGATTGTGTTTTCGGCAGAGTTGAATATCTGTTTTACGTTCTGTTCATATACCAGATGATAATTATAACGTATGCCGAGGTATACCGGCAATAGTTCTTCTGTCGTGCTGAAAATAGCAACCTCGGGATCAATTGCATCATAAAGAGGAATTGTGCCTCCCACGCCTCCGTGATGACAAACCTGCAGAATGTCACTCTTCAGCTGGTTTTTGTACATAGCACAGATAATATTATTCGCTCCATCCTGCGCATCTGCCATAAACATAATCCGGGAACCGCCAAGCGTCATTTTCATGACCAGCGATGCTTCGTTATATATTTTTGTGTTCAACAGCGAAATGTACTGGATTACAAAATCCTCATGTGTATAAAATACTTCGATTTTTGCGTCTCTTATCTGAAGTACGTCACCGGTATGTACTTTTGAGAAAACCGCTTTCGGAAAATGACGGTACATTGCTTCTTTGGTAATGCGTATATTCCACGCTTCCCTGAAGGCCTCCGCGTCCTTAATTGCGGGAAAATTAAAAATTATGCGTTCAAGATTGACAAACCCTGAATACTTTTCCGCAAATTTGACGAATCCGCCGATATGATCGTTGTGTGAATGCGTTATTATCCAGGCGGCGACAGTTATATTTTTCTTGTCCGGAGCCTGCAAATTCATTGTGTCCCATATCCCATCCGCAAACGCATCTGTGGCAAGGCCGCCGTCAATAACAATAAAACTTCCGTCAGACAGTTGAACCACATAACTCATCTGCCCGGCTCCCGAATCTTTTTCGAGATACCGGCAGACAGTGCTGAAACGTCTTCCCATAAAAGTCAGCTTGGGCTGCACTATCGGCGTGAATTTTTCATTACGCTGAACATAAAGATTTTTAACAGGTTCTATCAGCAGACGGGAAAAGTGATTGAACGGCGTATAGTAAGCATGAACCGCAGCTTCATCATTACTGAAACATGCGAACTTGTTGCCGTTTACTTCCCTGGACCATTCCTGCCTGAAGCCGCAAGCCTTGAGCTTTTCAACGTATGCTGAAAACTGGTTCTCATCGGTTTCCCCTGTGACAACCATGTCGCACTGATCGCAGCTTCCACGGTAAGCTATCAGTTTTCCGCCTTCATAATGAGGGAGAAGATGCAGATAACGGTTGTCCTTGATTCTATATGTGCCAAGCTGCGCCGTCAGCCTGCCGTCGTCCCCGGCCTCAAGCCGGTCGGCAACATATTCAACCAGTTCGGGCAGCAAATTATCAGTCCAGGCGGTTATGACGAGACGGCTGCCAACCATTCTGACCTCGCCCTCGCCATAATTGAGGCCGGCAAGAACCTCCCGGCTTTCTTGGTAAGGCGTGCACCCGACAAGAATTGCCCTGGCGTTCTCAGGTATATTTTCGCCGCAAGTTAAAACCGGACGGGCGCCCGTAAGCGCCCAGATCCGGTTAAATAATGTTTCGGCCTCTTCAAATTCGTGACTGGTGAGCGCTGATGGATAAACTATGTACAGCGGCTCATCCGCTTTGTTTTTAAGTACCGGCATTTAAATTATTTTTCCTTTTTCTTTTTTAGTAATGTGCATGAGCCGAGGGTTGTTACTGCCAGTATAACTGTGCTGAAACCTAAGGCAGAACCGCATCCGCTATCGGTTGAAACGGCGGTCGTCTGGGGGGCTTCAGTGGTATCAGGCGCAGCAGTGGTTACCAAAACCTTTGTGGTTTCGGGAACTTTTGTAGTTTCCTGTGCCTTTGTAGTGACTGGAGTCTTTGTGGTTTCGGGAGCTTTGGTGGTTATAGGAGCCGCGGTGGTCACTTCGGCGACTGTGTCGGGTGTCTTTCCCTTTTCAAGAAGCTGAATCGTCCCTTTTGAGGAGTTATTCTTATATGAGCCTGTCGTCGGGTCAGACCATGCAAGACCGAAGTTACGTGTTGCCGACATGAGCAAATAGTTGTTGTCGTTGGTGTAAATATCGAATCCGATGCAGGTTCCGGCTTCCATTTTTATATCGGCATAACGCGCCGAAAGCTTGAATTTGACTTCGATCACATAACCGGACAGAACATTTTTACTGTCATAAACATATGAAATTCCATAGTTTTTGTTTGTACCGTCGGCACTGATGAACACTTCCTGAGGAACAGTGTTCCAGTTTGCGGTATTGCCGTACGAACCGATTATGCACCAGAACGCAGGAGCTACCTGAGTGGTTGTGACCGAACGGTCGTAATCAGGAGCAAAAGTAAAGGATATGCCGTCTCTTTTATAAAGGTTTCCGCCGGCTAATTTCGATTCCCAGTCGGCATCTCCCATCGTATTGTCGGTGACTTCAACAAGAATATAAACATAATTTTCGTCCCACATGGTGCGGAACCGGGCGGAAGACTCAGTCAGGCCGTCCTGAGCATAAACATTTTCAATTTTCTGAACCTGAGCATTATCCCAGGCTCCGTCAATCTGACCGTCGATTACAGGCGTTCCGTATATCGCCTGGGCTACCTTCTGACCCCCCGACGTATCCGGAGTTACAACAAGAGCAAAAGAACTGATGGTAAGGACAACGGCTATTACGAGAACAAACAGGTTAAACGCGAATAGTTTTTTCATGACCGATGATTCCTTTCTATAATTAAAAATTTGCTTTTTGCAAAGGTTTACTTACCCAAAGGTGCACACACCCAGCTCTTTGTGCTTTCGCATACATGATATATATTGTTTACCTCTCTCATCGCCTCCTGGCAGCGTGCCGAGCGCAGAGGATAAAAATCGTGGGTCATCAGCTCGTAATCGATGACCGACCGGAGGTAAAGGAGACGGAAACGGTAGCCGGCGCGGAGTTTTTCCGGGAGGATCCGGTCGTATTTCTCAAAGATGTCTCTGACATATCCGACGTCCGAAGTGTCGGCAATGGGGTAACGCATCGACTCCTGCGTTTTTACTTTGCCGCGGGCGAGTCCTGTCTCGGTTCTTAAAATTGCGTCTGTCAGCTCATCATCATCGCAGCAGAATTCAAATTTCACATAAGCCTTCACTGCGTCGGCGGAATCGGTATAAAGTCCTGTATAAAATGAAAGCTGAATAAATTTGTTGAGATCCTCGAAAATCCCTTCCGAATATGGGTACCCGCCAGAATAGAGATATCCGCTTTTTCCGTTGGTCCTCTGAAGGAAGCGGGAGAGAACACTCGCTCCGAACCCGCCCCACGGCGAGCAGGAATACATGCTGATTTCAGGGAAATCAATGAATCTGATTCCGTGGGGGATTCCGTTTTTGCGTATGCAGTCGGGAATCTCGCCGTTGAAAAAGAAAGACATTATGTAATCAACATCATTCAGGCTTCCGTCGGACATACGCTTATAAAAAGCATCCCATTCGCCGTCAATGAATTTGTCGAAATACCACGTTGATACAATTACCCTGGTCCTCGGCATCATCTCATGAATCAGCCCCTTAAAGTAAGGCAGAAGTTTAAGAAATCCGTTCGATCCCCAGGGCTCACACTCGCGGCAGGTGCAGCCTCCCTGATCATACGGCCAGTAAACCACGTGGCTTATGTCAAGATCGGAGAAATAAGACAGCATTTCGCGACGGGCCCGTAAAATTTCCTCAATCCCGCCCTTTTTGCTCGGGCATATTTCAAGGTGATAATGGTCGCCCGGCGGCGTATGGTAACCTCCCTGAGCGCGCCATTCGGCGCGCAGCTCCTCAGGGGAGCCGGCAAAATCCTCATTCGCCAGCATGGTAAGCGCTCCGGATATACCTATGCGGTTTGCGTATATCAGAATATTGCGAAGTCTTTCAACCATCACCTGTGCCCCGGGGTCTTTCATCGAGGTATAGTGGTGCATGTCAAACCAGACAAGCAGGCTGTTGCAGCCGCGTAGCGCAAGGTCTTCAACCACGGCGTAAACTTCTTCGATGGGAGCCACATGATAAAAATTATAGAAATGCGATGCGAAATACATTCCACGCAAAGGCTTTGCCGGTGTGAAATCTATACTTTTGCTGCAGGGTACAAATCCTCCCCTGCCGTCAAAGCGCGATTCCAAGAGGAAGCGTCCGAAAGCGGCGTGAAGCGAGCAGTCATTTGCAGCGGTAAGCCCGATTCTACCGTCTTTTGCGTTGATTGTGTAGCAGTCATTTTTAAGCCCTTCGTCAACCGCAAGCGTTACGACAAAGTCGGCATCGGCTTTATTCTCGCAAAGCGCGAGTCCTCTCTCGCCTAAGCGGCGTTTTGCGGTGTGGGTGAGGACATCAAAACTGTCCTTCCCCATACTTATATTGTCTAAAAAGAATTTTTTCATATTAATTACTTCCCATCAAGAGTGCTTACGCAGAATTTCGCATTTTGAAGGTGGAACATATCGCGGATTTCTTGGAATGCCGCCTGTGCTTCTTCGTCGTACTTGACAACTCCTCTGTTGATATATATTCTATAGTCAACAACGGCACGGAGATAGAAACATCTCCACTTCCAGCCCTTGCTAAGTGCCTCGGGTACGTGCGGTTCGACTGCAGTGACAAGACGGTAAACCTCGGGAGCGGCGGCACCGCCCACAATTCCGATGTCGATAACCCACGGCTCGCCGTTTTCATTCTTGATTATCTTTCTTCCCGAAAGATCCATTTCCATAAGTTGTGCCGCCTTGACAAGCTTTTCGGCATCCTCGCCGACAATTCCATATTCAAAGCGGAAGTAATCCTTCATCGCATCGGCGGAACGCTTATGATAACCGCAGTAGAAGTTGGCGCAGATAAACTCGTTGATGTTCTCGTAAACGCCCTCGGAGTAGGGATAACCGCCGTCGTGATAATCACCGCAGTTTTCTTCAACGGCATCAAGGAACATAGGAATCGGGTTGGCACCGAAACCGCCCCAGGTTTTCATAAATCTCATACTGATGTCGGGGAAATCTATGAAGCGTACACCCTTGGGAACGCCGTTGTCCTTGATGACTTTCGGAGGGAATCCCGCCTGAAAAGCAGTCATTATGTAAGATGCGTACGAATACTCTCCTACGGCGAGTTTTTCGTAGAATATATCCCATTCATCGAGTTTGAGGTTCATAAAATGCCAGGTGGAAAGGATTATTTCGGTTTTGTCGTAGCCATATTCCTTGAGCAGTTTTCTGTCAAGCTCTACTACCTTGATAAAGCCGTTAGTAACCCACGGATAGCACTTTTCACAAAGGCATCCGCCCTCATCATACGCCCAGCAAATGATGTAATCGATACGAGTGTCCTTGAAGAACTCGAAGAAATCGCGGTGCTGGCGTTCTATTTCCGCCATGCCCTCGGGCTTCGAAGGGCATATTTCGGTGATGAACTCGGCGGTCATATCGCGGCGGTAGCGCCCGCTGTCATCCATTTTGGTCTGTGCTTCGAGTCCTGCGGGAACGGTGTGATAACCGGTATTTGTAAATGTTACCATAGCCGGTTTCATTCCGAGCTTGGCGCAATAATTCAGTTCAAGCTTGACGCGGGCAATCATATCCTGTGCATCGGGATCGTGATATGATTCGTAATGCTGAATACCGATAAGGCAGGCAAGCGAATTGTAACCCTTGAGTGCGAGGTCGGCAATGCTGTCGAAAACTTCCTCCTCGGACGCGACATGATGGTAGTTATAAAAGTGAGTTGCGAAATACATTCCGCGGAGAGACTTTTTCATTTTGTGCTTTATCGGAAGCTCGGGAGCTTCAAACTCTCCCTTGCAGTCGAAAAGTCCGAGTATCATATATCTGCCAATGCCAGCGTAGAGATTTATCAGGCAATCTGCTGAAACAACGACATTTTTTGCTTCGCCGGTGACAGCGTAGCTGTCTTTTTCAAGGGTTTCGTCGAGTGCGAAGGTAATTTTAATATCTCCTGCACAAATTTTGCAATTTCTGTCCGTGAGACGCTTGGAAACAATTTTTTTAATCTCGGAAAACGCCTTGCAATCAACATTTTTGTTGATAAGTTCAAACTTAGTCATTGTTTTCCTCCCTTTTGAGCATTATCGTTTATTTACCTGATGGTACGCACACCCAGATATTTGTGCGAATGTTGTCATATGTAGTTTTCCTTTATATAAATTTTACTTACCGGTTACAGCTGCTGTGGAATTCCTGACACACATCTTTGGTGAAAACAGAATAGTTCTAAAAGGCGAAGTATCCCCCCTCATTCGTCTGAGAAGAAACCTTGATGCGGCGTTTCCGACTTCCTCCACCGGAGTGTCTATACTTGAGAGCGGGGTGTGCATATATCCTGATATCTGATTGTTGTCTACACCTATTATCGACATGTCCTTTGGAACCGAGAGATTTGCTTCCCAGAGCGCTTTCATTGCTCCGTAAGCAATATCGTCATATGCGGCGAAGCAGGCAGTCGGACGGTTTCCTTCGGGTTGCTCAAGCAGTTTTTTCATGGCCTCGTAACCGCATTCCTCAAAGCGGGACTGATTAATGACAACATCCTCGGGTTTAACCTGAAGACCGATTTCATTCATTGATTCTTTAAATGATTCCTGACGGACGGCAGTGTATTTTTCACCTATAAAAGCGATGCGGCGGTGTCCAAGCTTATACAGGTGATTGACGCCGATCCGGACGCCAAGCGAATGATTCACACTGATGACATCGCAGAAATCTATTCCGCTCATCATTGTTATCATAACGAGTTTGATGGGCGACATCTCGATAAGTAATTTTATCCGGGTGAGATTGAATAAATTTTCAGTCAGATACAGAATTCCGCTGACGCGGCAGCCTATAAAATACTCAATGCATTTTTCCTGTTCCTCAACTGAATAAAAATCTGAAAGTATTGTGATAACCCGGTATCCTTCTTTTTCCATACATTTTCGGAATGCATCGAAAATTCCGCAGTAATACTGACTTCCAAGCTCCGGAAACACGACGCCGATTGTTTTAGTGTCGGGCATCGAGGTGTGAAGCTGTTCCATCCGGTAACCCATTTCAGCTGCAATACTCTTGATTTTTTCCGCAGTCTCCGGATTTATATCGTTGCTGCCGCGAAGTGCCTTTGAGACTGTTGAGGGATTAACACCTGCTGCTAAAGCAATATCACGTATTGTTGCCATTTTTTTACCGCCATTGTTTCGAAACTTAATTTTACACGCATCATATACGATTTACAGAAAGATTACCACAAACAGACCCTTATGTCAAGAGGTAATTTGCCAAATTGCTCAAAAAAGTTTGTGGTTCATTAAAAATAGTACTTGACAGATCGGTCGGGTCAAGTTATAATGAATTTGTGACACATCAATTGCTCAACAAAGTTTCGAAACACTTCGGCGAAATAATTTATAATTAGGAGAAGTTATATGAAAAGAGCGCTTTGTTTCTTTATGGCAGCATTTTTGACACTCACAGTTTTGTTTTCTCTGTCTTCATGCGGTAACAATAATGAACCAAAAGACACCACATCCGCGCCCACTACCGAAGCAACAATTAAGACTGAGCACGATTATTTATCTGATATTCCGGTGTCAGACTTTAAACAATATGAATTTCATATTTTATCCCCAAGCAGAACCTGGGCCATAACTGCGATGACAGCCGAAGAAATCAGCGGAGACATTATAAATGATGCAATAGCCCAGCGGCAGCAGGAAATCGAACAAAGACTTAACATAAAATTAATAGAAAAAACCACTACCGACAATATAACAAACATTCTTATGATCAATGCCACGGCCGGCGTTGACGATTGTGACCTGGCTCTTGTGCAGACCTACAACGCGCTGTCGCTTTACCAGCAAAATTATCTTATCGACCAGACCACACTCGATGCCATAAACCTTGAAAATCCCTGGTGGGAGTCATCTTTCAATGCTGACGTGAATATCGGTTCAAAACGCTATCTGACATTTGGTCAGGCTAATCTGATTTATTACTGCAGCTTTTATATGTATGCATTCAATAAGGATATGATAGCCAGATACGGACTTGAAAATCCATACGATCTGGTGAAGAATAATGAGTGGACCTGGGATAAAATGTATCAGATGATGCAAACCGCCGCGACTGATACAAACGGCGACGGTATTTATACGCCGGGAACTGATATTCTCGGACTTGCCGGCCACATAAATCATTCACGCAACCTCATCTTAAGTTCAGGTCAGACAATAACGCATGTAAACGCCGATGGTTATCCGGAGTATACCGGACTTTCGGAAAAATACATTGATGCTTTTTCTAAATTCACCGATTATTTTATTACCAGCCCCATATCTGCGATTGCCGGACGTTCACCAAATCCGTACGATGGTTATAATAATGCAAGTTCAATAGCCAACTATCTTTCGGTCTTCAACACCGGCGGAGCACTTTTCCTGACTACAGGCTCGAATGAGATAAATGCCTGCCGTGAAAGCGAGACCGAGTACGGTATTGTTGTTGTTCCGAAATATGAATCGTCGCAGGATAAATATATAACACCTGTTTACAGCGCAACTGAAGGTTTTGTAATTCCTTCAAGCGCCAAAGATCCGGAGAGAACAGCCCTGATACTCGAGACGCTCGGAGCGATTTCATATAATAATATAGTCGACAAGCATATCAAAACAGTTTTGCACTACAGGTGCGCCAACGATCCCGTGGCTGTGGAAATGATTGACCTGGCATATGCAAGCGGAGCTGTCGATAAGGCGATGGCAAACAATTTCGGGACCTGTACAAATATTCTCAACAACCTCAATACATACGGCTCGAAAAACATTTCTTCAACCTTTACCACCATTGAAAAAAAGCTCAAGGCAGACATCGAAGCGGCAATTGCTGATATGAAATGATTACATGACGAGAAATATTATTAATATTACAGCGGTTTTTATATCATGTTTAGTTTTGATATGTATTATAGGTGGATGTAACAGGGATCCGGTGGTTGATGGCACAAATACTCCGCAGTCTTCTGTAATTAACCCACCAAGCTCTGTTGATGTGATACTTGACGGAAAGCCGCAGGTACGTATTGTGCGCGGAGATAATGCCTCAGAAGCAGAAACCGACGCGGCGATAAAAATCCGAAAAGCAATTGGGGCCCTGTGTTCAGGTTCGGCTCCCGACATTACCACCGACTTCAGTAAAGACGGAACGCATGACTCGTCAATACCGGAGATATTGGTGGGTAGGACAGAATATCAGGAAAGCATTGACACATTGAATTCGATAAGTTACGGTGAATATGCAATCCGCATAACAGGGAATAAAGTAGTCGTCACCGCCTGGTCGGACGCTGCTATGAATGTATTGGCCGAGAATTTCATAAACCTTCTTGGCAAGTACAGTTCTGACAGCCTTACCCTGACAGACAAGGACAGCTTGGTAGGAATATACAACGAATATATTCAGAAACTGCCTGCGTTTAATGACGCAGAATCAATCGAAATCATAAACGGCGGCGACCTTGCGTATCAGATTGTTATTCCAAAGACAAACAAGGATATGTATAACAAATACCTTAGCAAACTCGAATCAAGCGGTTTTGTAAATCACAGTGAGCGCAGCGCTGCCGGCAATCTGTTTTCAATTTTTACCGACAGCCTTTATGCAATAAATGTATATTTTACACCAACCAGCGCTACAACACGGATTATAATTGAACCGCTTTCAAATCTTTGTCTGCAAAGTGACGAGAGCTATAACACACTTACCAGCCCAAAGCTGGTTATGATCGGACGGAATTTCGGCAACGGCAAGGATAATCCTGAAACTCTCGACGCAAGCAGCGGACTTATGTGTTTTGTCATCCAGCTTTCCGATGGCAGATATATTGTTATAGACGGCGGGGTCGCCACTGACTCTTTCGCTCAGGGGATATATTATGCTCTTCTCCAAAATGCAACTGATAAAGATAATATAACAATCGCCGCCTGGATTATAACTCATTCGCACACAGACCACATAGGAGGTTTTTGCCGCTTCAGCGAGCTGTACTCATCAAAAGTCAGTATCGAACGGTTTATTTATAACTTCCCGTCAGAAGCTGCAGCAAAATCCTTTGGCGAAGATACAAATATTCAACGTGTATCCCGGAATATCTCATCATATTATCCCGAATCTAAGATAAACAAAGCGCACACCGGGCAGATTTATCGAATTGCAGACGCCCAGATTGAAGTTTATTACACCGTGGATGACTATGCCGGACCCGGCAGAACACTGCAGTCTACTACGAATTACAACCTCTCGTCACTTATATTTTCAGTGACCATTGCAGGGCAGAAAATCATGTTCCTTGGCGACGCGCAGAACGATTCTAACAATATGACGGCTCTGATGTACGGGGATTACCTGAAAAGCGATTTTGTCCAGGTAGCACATCATGGCGGCGCAGGAGGCACCGATTCGATATATAAAGCAGTTGATCCCATTATCGCCTTGTTTACCACATCCGACGCGCTCCTCCCTGTTTACCTGAAATATTCTTATAATGATTATCTTATAAACAGCCTTAATGTGAAAGAATATTATAACTCGGCAGATCGAATAAAAACGTGGAATCTGCCGTATCAACCGAATATGTCAGGTTTTATAAAGGACTGAGGTAATACCTCACAATCCCTGCCGCTTATCTTTAATCCGCGGAAATACTTTCAATATCTGTTTACTAATCTTCCGGCGGTCCTGTCGGAGAGCCTTTGCTGCGGAAAGAGGCCGGACCCTCAGATGTTGAGACCGTTTCTCCCGTGGGATGATCATGTAAAGCTGATTTGTTCATGACTTTTTTGAACGCCGCTTAAACGGCGTTCTTTTTTTCAGTACACATGGGATTATTGGGCGGTTACGTTTGAACGCGGTAAGGGTTATAATAAGGGTCAAACCATTTTTCAAATTAAAGAAAAGCGAGGAAAAAACAGAAAAACTCCTAAAATCGTGAGATTTCAGGAGTTAATCCTGGCGGAGAAGGAGGGACGCCATTCATGTACACAACATTAGAATAAAGTCAACGCATAATATTAATAAAATGCAAAAGCATTATACTCAAGCTAAGAAATAATCGTACGGACTTTATTGAGATTTACATAAATCTTATCAATGACTATGTCCAGAAAAATTATTTTAAATAATAATAGGTAAAGGTAAATTAGCCTTTCGTTGATTTTTTATTTTCAAAGCTATTATTCATCGCAAATTGCAATAGCAAGTTGCAATAGTATTACAGAAAGTAACGATTCGTGG
>JAEAME010001638.1_pt1 | contig 14831 bp, 9 predicted proteins | sample 8958731 | NCBI WGS metagenome assembly JAEAME01 (sample SAMN16933194, study PRJNA681113) | bioreactor sludge metagenome | isolation source: anerobic bioreactor sludge (Control) | place: India:Bengaluru | collected 2018-10-24 | reverse complement strand
GCAACACCTTCAGGAGCAAATCCTGCATGTAGTCTCACATCTTCGGCGCTCGCAGACATGGATCTGCATATCCCGGCCCGCATTCCACTGAATCGGGGAGTCTTATTCCTGCCCGAGCCCCCAGCTCCGGAACATGTCCTTGTAGAACTGCGGCTGTTCGAAATCGGGCTTCATGGACATGTACTGATCCCGGTGGGAGTAGAGCCGGCCGCCTTGTTTCAGGCTCGCCATAAGCGGCGACATCTTCTCCTTCGGCACGGCGAAAATAATTTCCTCCTCAAGCGTCAGGGCCCGCTGATACTCTCCCGGGTCCGGGAGCACCACGCAGTATTTCCCAGATTGCATCGGGTCCACGACCGCGTGCGCGCAGGACGGAAGGAAAAGGTGAGTGTCGATCTCGGCCGTGCCCGCCATCATCATCGGCAGGATCAGCCCCCTCAGCTGCGCGGGATTGAGATATATCATCACGACGTCCGGGGCGAAAGACGCGCTCTTCAGGGGCGCCGTAAGCGCACCGACGTATTTGCCCGTCTCGAAGCTCTTGTAGGATTCCATCCAGCTCCCCATGGATTTGGGCTTCGGCACCATCCCGTAAGCCGTAAGCGCCGTCGGGCACCAGTGGTCTTCCTTGAGCATGGCCACGGTCTTTCCCTCGCGTCGCGACATGCCGAAAGCCTGACACTGGGCGAGGTGGTATTTCCCGTCGCGGCTCGGGCGGAATGCCCCCTTGGGGATGTCGGCCTCCTTTTCGAGCATCTTGACCGCTATTGGCGACGTCCGGAGCAGGAGTGCCGTTTCCAACTCCTCTCCGTACTTGTTGAAATCGTTTAGCGCCGGCGCGGGATTTGCGGCGGAAGGCGCCTTCATTTTCGGCGTCTGGGCTGCCGCAAGCGCGGCGCCGGACGCACCGAGGGCTACGGCCCCCAAGCCCAACTCAATGGCTTCCCGTCTGGTATATTTGCTTTTCACTCAAATACCTCCTCTCCTTCAGCAAGAATTGTTGTTAAAGGCATCAGCCTTAACGATGATGGTTGAGCATCGCGCCGAATTTCGGTCCAAAATCCAGCGACGCCTGCCGCAACGCTCCGCCGGCGCCCGGGACTTTGATTCGCAAGACGAATAGGGGACAAGCGCCTTTGCCAAAATATCTTCTCTCCAAGAATTCATCGGATTCGCGGACACAGCTTCACTTTCTGATTGTATCAAGCTGTATCCGGATTTTTCAAAAGCAATAGTAGCTACATACAATTCCTTCACGGTTCATAAAGTGTTATCAAGCCGTATTTTCAGTCTTCCGGAAGGATTCCTTCGCGTAGAGCACTGCTATGGCTAACTGCTTTTGGATTGTCTGGCTCACTGCACCAGACCTCCAGGAGAATCGATGACGCTGGAAAGTCGTTTGAAGCGCAGTTAGTGCTCGGCAAGCAATAAGATCAAAGACATATAAGATTGACGGTCGAAACCGCTGTGAAATGGGGAGCCATTAGCTATAGTATTAGCGTAAATTAAGAATTCCTTAGTCGTAATGATCTTGGCATTGGCATGCGCAACATGCCTTTCCCGATGAAGGAGACTGGAAACCCTTCCCGATTGCCGGCAGAGAAACGCCGCTTAGGATTTAGGTTTAGATTTCTTGCTCCTCTTGGCTTGCGGATCTGGAATGGATTGCGGTTCGAAAGAGCCGTCGGACATCTGCGCCCCCTGCCCATACTCCTTGGTCGTTGATATCTCCAGAAACACGAACGGCTTGGTTATTTTCTTAACTTTCAAGGGGCAATGCTTCAGGCCCGGCGGGATAGAGACAACCGCAGCGCTGGTTATTATATGTTCTTCCAATTCTTCCCCGAGGCAGATGCTGATTTCGGCCCCCAAATCATTAATATTTTCGGGATTCCCACCTATGAAGCAGAGCAATTCGTGGAAATCATGGGAATGAGCGAACGGCATCTCGTAGTTGGTATTAATACAATGGTAGCCCAAGGTGGTGCCGTTTTTATATTCATCGTGGTGGGCAAATAGTGACATGCCGGCCATCCCCGGCTCCGTTTCCATATAAAAAGGCCCTCGAATTACATTTCTCCAATATTTTTTCACTTCCATATCCAATTTCCTCCTGCGGCGAAACATCCATTGATGATCATGTATTATTGTGACACATTTCGGGAAAAACCGTGAATATCAACATGGAAGTGTACGGCTTTAAGATAATGATATTTGGCATGACCGGATGTTCTAAGGCTGCATAATACGGAAGTGGTCTCAGGCGTGTCCGGATGGGAGGCTTCAGAACCCAAACAGCAGCCTATTCCGACTTTCCGCCGGCCCTCATTTCCCTGCCTCAATCCAATATTTGTCGAGGGCGGAATCGCTATCGAACCCGTTGCTTTGCCGTCGCTTTCATTCAGTGCTTCGGTGCTGCGGCAAATCGATCACCTCTCTGACCTTGAGGGCGAAAGCCTTGACTGTAAACGGCTTCTGCAAAAATGCGATCTTTGGATCCAATATGCCCTGGTGAACAACGGAATTGTCCGTATAGCCGGAGATGAAAAGGGATTTAATGCCAGGACGAGTTTCACCAATCTTTGAAACCAGCTCCTTCCCGCTCATTCCGGGCATAATCATATCCGTTACAATCAGATGGATGGTTCCTTCATATTCACCTATGATACGCAACGCCCCCTTCCCGTCTGAGGATTCGAGAACATGATACCCGAGGCTGCGGAGAATACGGCAGGCCAAACCTCGCACTGCATCTTCATCCTCAACGACAAGCACGGTTTCAGACCCGCCCAGACTGCATTTGTCTCTTTCCACAGCTATCGCTCTTGCTGCTTTGGCTCGGGCAAGCGGGAAATATATCTTGAAGGTGGTTCCATTTCCGGGCTCGCTGTACACCCAGATATGGCCGCCATTCTGTTTGACGATTCCATAGACTGTGGCCAATCCCAGTCCCGTTCCCTTACCCTTTTCCTTGGTGGTGAAAAAAGGCTCGAATATGCGTTCCCGTGTTTCCTCGTCCATTCCCATTCCGGTATCGCTGATAGCCAGCATCACATAGGGGCCTTCGACGGTAGCCAGATGTTTTTCAACATATCTGGTGTCGAATTCCGTATTGGATGTTTCGATGATTAATTTGCCGCCTGTCGGCATGGCATCCCGCGCATTGACCACGAGGTTCATGATGATCTGCTGTATTTGCCCCGGATCGGCGTTTATCAATCCCAGGTGCGGCCCGGCGATAACAGCAAGATCGATATCCTCTCTGATTATGCGTCTCAGGAAAGATTCCATCTGTGTAATCTCTCCATTCAAGTCGAGGATTTCGGGCTGCCTGATCTGCTTCCTGGCAAAGGCGAGGAGCTGGGATGTGAGCGACGCGGCGCGCTTGCCGGCCTCCTGGATCAATTCAAGATCCCCGCGCAAAGGATTATCGCCGCCGATTTCGTCCAATACCAATTCGCTGTAGCCGTTGACCACATTCAGCATATTGTTGAGATCGTGGGCGATGCCTCCCGCCAACGATCCGATGGCTTCCATTTTCTGCGCTTGCAGGTACTGTGATTCCAAACGCTTATGATCCGTGACGTCCCGCATCACTCCCACGATTTGCTTGCAGCCGTATTGGTCTTCAAAAAGCGTTTTTCGTGTCGATATCGTGCGGATCTTGCCGCTCCCATCGGTAAGGTTATCCTCAGTAACACTCTCCTGCCCTGCGTTGAAAACTTCTTCTTCCTGCTCCCAGAAATGAAGAACCTGGTCTTTGGATATGGATTTGTAGCCAGATTTCCCAACGATTTGTTCGCGCGCCTTCCCGGCTAGAGCGCATAGGGCATCATTCGCCAGCACAATGCGATGCATGCGATCCTTGACGAAAATGGGATCTCCAATGGCGTTGATAATACGATTCATGTAGTCTGAGGATTCCCTGTCTGCCTTCCTTTGCTGAAGCGCTTCACTCAATTGTGAGTTTTCGTATTCCAGCTTCGCTATCGTCTGATTCATTTGCACCCGGTCCATACCCGTAATCATTGAACCTCCAAACCTTTTGGCGTTTCCGCATGCGCTTGCCGGAATGAACATGTGCCTGATACCCCTACGCCAAACATAAGTCAGACTGTTCTTCTTTCTCAATACCTTTCATTGGAAGGAATGGGGAGCGCCGCCGATCCATCTTCGTTGCACGGCCGTTCCACCAGCCCTTCGGAATAACGGCTTTCAAGTAATATGCTCTCTGTGCCCGCGCGGAAATTCATTTGAAACTCCGCCATCATGGCAATCATCGGCTCATCAGCCTCGATATGCGTCCCGCAGACAGGATAGGACGTTCCGTCAACCAGCCTTTCTTCTGCGGCAAAATGCCGCTCCATACATTTGTCCAAATCACTCAGGACTCTTGCAGGCAAGAAGGCCGCATTATCGGTCAGTCCTAAAGAAATAGTATTTATCATCTCCGGCAGCCTTTGATGCTGCGGGTGGATGAAAGGACCGGATACGCTGAGACTGTCCTGCCGAATGGCATACGGAATGAATTTTATCCCTGTCATATTGAACCGCCTTCCGCGATTCGCTTCCATCCTGCCCGATCTTTCCTTGTTTTTTTGCAGCAATTCGCCATACCGAAGGCAGATGCGCGCACTCTGCTTATCGGAAATGCCGAGATAGGGGATTAGATATTGTGGCAGGATAATGCGGACGAATGATCGGAACCAAAGATCGGACCGAACCAAGATTGAGCGGTTCTTCATAGCGGCAGAGCCCCAGACTGGTGCTGTCTTCCCGGGATGCCTCCTCGCGCCGTTTCTCCGGAAACTTCCTGTTGTTCACCATCCGGAAGCACAGGATCTGGATGGGCGATCGGGGCAGGCCTTTATTCCAGTAAGTATCCACCGGCAAAGCCTCCGGCTTTTCGGTTGCCGGCCCCTCAAAGAGGCAGGGTCGCGGTCCATTCGCACACAATAAGGTCTGAGCAGCTTCTTGAACCGCAGAATATCGAATAGCGAATGCAGAATGTCGAAGTGTTGTCTGCGGTTCGACATTCCACTACTGGTTGGAGCATCCCGCACGCCATGCCATTTATGACAGCGCCATGGAAGCATTCGGCAGGGCAGCTTGAGTTGACCGTTCTTTCCGATCCATCTTATTCAAGGTTACGGGCTGCCGTCGTCTTTTCCACAAAAAGCAATGCATCAAAACACTCAAGCGCCGTCATATCCAAAAGGTATGCCGAGGCAGATGTTTCATGGTACGATTCTCCGATTATTCGCGACTTGCGCGGTCGGCTCAGCAACGCCGAAATGGAGCCTGTTTTCGGAGCCGACCTCAGGTCCAGCGCAAATAGCGGGATTCCCGCAGCGGCAAGCGTCGATTCGAGGCAGTCTGCCGGAGCCGGAGGAACCATGAAGCTGCGCAGCTCCTTCCGCTCATTCCTTGCCTGAAAAGAGCCCTGATTGAAAGCAAATCCGAATATCACCATCTCAGAACCGTACACTCTGCGCAGTGATGCTCCCATGGAATCATATGCCCCCAATCCGGCAGCCGAAACATGTCCGTTGTGAGACCAAAGCACGACTTTCGCCTCTGGATTATTGTCCAGAATCCATTTGACGTTGTCGGCCATGCTGCCGTCCCGGGTGGCTTTGTTCGCCTGCATCCGCATGTATTGAAGGATAATCCGAGCATTCTGTATGGCCCAATCGATATAGCCGGCTTCAGCGCCTTTCTCCCGGTATGCCTCGCGGTATGTCTCCATATGGCGGATTACACCGCTCCATGCCGAGGATGCAATCCTGACGACGGCTTCGGAATCGTTTGCCCGGCCTGCGCGTCCCATGCGGAGGCCTTGAGTCCCGCTGTAGAATGCCTGAAGATCACGCTCTCCGGCCGCGCCCCGGGCAGGGGAAATTCCGCTGATCACGCCATAGGTATTGCCGGGCATTGCCGGATATGCATTTTTGGCCATTTCGATTGCCTGACGCACGGCGTCGACGTAAGCCGGATCGGTATCGCTCACAAAATCATTGACAATCCTGGCTGCCGCATTCGGGGTTTGCATATCGAATCCCGTGAACTGAAGCCGTCCCTTGCCGGACCGGTTGAACTGCCTCATCCACAGGACCATATCGAGAACTTCCTGTGTGTTCCAGGACCAAACATGCATTCCTTTGATGAGCTTGACGGGATCGCCTGCTCCATTCAATACAAAGTCGTTCAGGCGATAGGCAACCGGCATGCTCGCCTCAATGGAGAAAATTGTGAATCCCATCTTTGTCGCCAGAAATTCCAGGATGCGGTGTTTTAGCTGAAAGAACTCTCGTGTGCCATGAGTCGCTTCGCCCAGCGAAACGATCCGTGCATCGCCGATTATCTTCCTGAGAGGCTCCATGTCGTCAAAGCCGTGACCGACCTCGACTGTTTTTAGTTTCACCACATTGTCTCTAATCCAAAGAACCTCAGGCTGAGTGAGTTCTACCAAGGCTATCGACAGCAGGACCAACATCGAAAGCCCAATCATCAGGACTGCCCTCAATCTCATATTATTCACGCTCGGCTTCTTCGACCGCGTCGCGCCTGCCTATGCCGCACCTCAGCGGGCATTCGTCAGAGCTAATCCCAACGGGCAAGATTTCTCCAGGGAATATCAAAGCAAGCGCTGTGCCACTAAAAGGAAATCTGTTCCATATCAATGTATCTATCTTAATATCAATCACTTGAACGACAACGACTCACAGGGCGAAAATCGGCATTTTTGTCCAAATATGTAAGAACATCCGACATCAGCAAATGGTCAGGCTTTCCGGGATTGGCTCCAACCGTAAGAAATTGCACATGATAGCCGCGTTTAAGGGCCAATATATGCAATCGTAGGAATGCTTTACACCAGCAACGGGGGACGGGCCACGAGAAATTGCAGATGTAAAGGAGAAACGATGCTCTTTTGCGTCTCTAGATGACCTTTGGATGAAGAATTGGGGCTGTTTTTTGCATATAAGGAATAAATATTGCGTTCACGCGAATATGCCTTAAACGCAAAAAAATGCCTCCAAAATTGCTCCTAAGGCCTGTTTCCCATCTGTAAAATTGTGCTATCAATATTCTTATGAAGGATTTATCGTGGTCCGTCCCCGTTGTCTATCATGAATTTTTGCGCATAGCAGAGATGCACATTTTCTTTGATGAACATATCGTATAGATCGGGATCCACGTGGCCGCTTGCCCGCATCAAACTGAGTACTTCCATCGCTTCAGAAAGCTTTTTGGGTGCTTTATAGGGGCGATCAGGGGCTGTTAAAGCCTCGAAGGCATCCGCCAGCCCGAGGATCCTCCCCTGAAGGCTGATCTCGTCGCGGGTGAGTCCAAAAGGATAGCCGCCTCCATCCATCCTCTCGTGGTGACTTCCGGCGTGGATGGGTATATTGCGCAGGTTTTCGGGGTATGGAAGGGTTTGCAGCATCTTGATCGTCAGGTCGACATGTTGCTTCATAAGCGCGCGCTCGGCCGCAGACAATGTTCCCGTAGCGATCGTCAGGTTCTCCACTTCATCATTGGTCAGTATGAAAACCTGCTTGCCATCCCCATTCAGCCAATAATACTTCCGGGCGATATTCCTGACTCTCGCTCTCATGGATTCGGGCATAAACTCGCTGCCGATATTGGACACTTTAAGGAAATCCAGATCTGCATCCAGTCCCGCTGCAAAATCGCGCATCTTCCTGTCCACGTCGGCAATATTTGTCTCGGCCCGCTCCGTCGCGATCTTTTCCAGCTCGTTCATCAGCAAATCGATCCGTTTCTCACGCTTGAGGATCTCGAAGCGTTGTTCCACCAGCTGAATCCGGTCGGTGATAGATTCCAGTTTCGTCGCTTTATCCATAATGTGGACCGGAGTCGCCACCTTCCCGCAATCATGCAGCAGGGCCGCGATCTTCAGCTCATACAACTCATTCTCCGACAGACTGAGACCAGCGAGCGGTCCATCGTGCGTGTTGTTTAAGGCCTCGGCGATCATCATTGTTAGAATGTGCACGCGCTTGCAGTGGTCGCCCGTATGGCGCGATTTGGCATCCACGGCCGTTGCAACGAGCTCGGTCAGGCTTTCAAACAGGCGTTTGAATTCCTCCGCAAGCCGGTTTTTGGTAAGCGCAACCGCAACCTGCGAGGCAAGAGACTCGGCGACTCTGATGTCCTGCTCGGGAAACGTTGTCACCGAACCAGCCCGCCGATCCAGCGCGTTGATGAGCTGGAGAACACCAATGGATACGTTTAGGTGATTCCTGAGCGGGACACTTAGAATGGACTGCGTGCGATAGCCCCTGCAGGCGTCAAATTCCCTTTGCCCGCTGAAGTCAAAATCCTGTGCCGCGTATATGTCGCGTATACTGACTGTCTGCTCCATCAGAGGTGGTGATATCGGAATCGATACGTCCGCGGGAGTATCCGCACCGGCTTCCCGCGATCCGATGGATTTGCCGTCCCACGCCAGATTCAGCGAATCGACATACATGAGCTCGAGATTCAATCGGCGGCTGGAATCCAGCAGGTACAGGGCGGCGCCATCCGCCGGGATCAGCTTCTTTGCGCCTTCGAGAACGATCGCTATCAGCCTCGCCTGATCCTTTTCCGCGGAAAGAGATATCCCGATATCATTGATGGTCTCCATGGTCTGCACATGCTCGGCAAGACGCCGGATCATCTCGTTGAAGGACTCGCCCAGCTCCGCGAATTCGTCGCGGGTCTGAATGTTCACCTGCGCGCTGAAATCCTTCGCGGCCACCCGGCCCGTGGCGTCTTTCAATTGCTCAATAGGCACCAGGCTTTTGCGTATCAGACGCGTGCTCAGAAAAACAATCACCAGGATCGAGAGCAGCACGACGAGGACAAAGGTTCTGCGAAATTGTTCCAGCGGCCCGAAGACGTCCGCATGCTTTTCGCTGATCAGCACAACCCAGTTTTCAAACAGCATGGGGCGAATGAAAAGCGTCCGGTACCTGGACAGGTATGGCTCGCCGTCATAGAACCAGGAAAGGCTCCCGGCTGCCGAGGCAGACTTCATCGCGGCCTTCAGTTCCCGAATAGGAACTTGCTTGGGGAGGCTTGAATACAAGGCGTTCCCGGATTCGCTGAATACCGCCACTTCGGAAAGTGTCGACGTAATCTCTTCGCGTTCCCAAAGGAAAGACGAGTCCGCTTCCGCCACGAGGACGGGCGGCGATCCGGTTTTTAATGAGCCGAAATTTTTCGCCATGAAAATCCTGGCGAACGATCCCGCCTGTGGCCGAGAGGCTATCAGCGTTTTCCCGGCGTATAAATGCGCTTGCTCCTGCCTGGTGAATGCAAATGCAGCGCCCGGTGTCCCATAAAGGCTCCGAATAGCGCCCTCCCGGTTTTGGAGCCAGGCGCGCGTAAAATAGCCGCTAAAAACAGGTCCGATCTTCCCAATCCTGTTGCCGTCAGTTTGTCGATTCACATCTATGGCATGATCCAGAACAGCATCCAGCAAATAGATGCGGTTGATCAGCGCCATCCCGGCCGCCTTGCACGTTTGGCTCATCCGCTCATCCGACTGCGATTCCAGTTCGGTCGACACCTGGCGGTATGCAAGGAACGCCATGACAGCCAGCGGAGCCAGAGCACAGGCAATGAACAGAAAGACCATTCTTCGCGCCACTCTGCTGCGCATAAAGGCATATTCGGGTTTTATCCTGGATAGGCCCATGTCTGTGATGCCTCACATGGATGGAAGTTTGTCCGCTAATAGTCTGTGGCCAGCCCGATGAATCCGCCGTTATTTGCCCTGATGATGTCGTCGTGGCTTGGATTCGCGGTCAGAGGAGGAGAGCTTTTGCCATCTTCACCCACGCTGTACAAATCATAGTCGGAGTTGATGGGAACGAGGTTCTTGTCTTTTCGTGCGTGGCCCTTTGCTTTTTGCTTATCAGCCGTCAGGTCACGATACTGATAAGATCTGCCCCACGGATCGGCCTTGTCGCCCAAACCGACCTCTTCGAGCGAATCCGGATACATTCCCATCGTGCTTCTGTATACGTCGATCGCGGAAGAGATCTGCCTGATATCACCCTCCGCCACCGTTATCTTGGCCGAATGCAGCATGTGGACATACCTGGGCACGGCAAGCGCCGCAACAATCCCGATGATTGCGACTACAATCAGCATTTCCACGAGGCTATAGCCATCGGCATTCCGGGACTCGATACTGTGATGCGGCTTATCAGGCTTCATATTTCAAGTGGGAAATTTTTTCGGCCAGATTGTCGCTTCTTTGCTTTATCTGATCCAGTCGGGAGATAAGCTCCTGCCGGTCTCCCGGCTTTTGCACACAATCCCTGATGCACTCCGACAAAGATGCCTCGGCCTTGTTGATATCCGAGAGGCGCAGGCACAGGCTTTCCAGCATTTCGTTGATTGCCTTCATCTCCCGCTGGAGGAAATCGCCTTTCCGAAGCCATGCCGACTTGGGAATCGTCCCATCCCGCATCGAGGCCATAACCTGGCGAAACCTGTAAAGAGGTCCGGCAATGCGGTGCGATGTCGCTATGGAGTGAATGGCAATCGCCAACAGGCCCGGTATGAATGCGATCCAAAGCCTTTTGTGCAGGAACAAGACCTGGCTTGCGGCCTCATAGCCGCGCCAGGCTGTTTCGCCGCCGCTATTCAGCCGGACCACAAGCGGCAGAAAAAGAACCGCAACCAGGATCGCTATAAAAAACAGAATATAGCCAATGGAAATCAGCAGCAGAGTGACTTGAAGTTTCCAGTCGACCAGATATTTGTGACGCCGAAAGAATTTCATATCAAGCCTGACCAGAGGCGGTCTGACGATCCAGCCTCAAATATCTTATCCTTCCCGTTGTTATAGGAATCATGTATGCCCTTGACGCTCTAATCCCAAGACCACTCATGTTTTATCGTCATCTCTTTCCATAAATATTAGCTAATCTTATATGCTGCCAAAGCATAGCGCCGAAACTCGTTTCTTCCCCCAGAAATGGAATTGCCGCAAACATGTGAGGATGGTCTTCAGCAACAGTTCCCTTTATGTGCCGGAAATGGTGCGGCCAATGGTTCGGCAGATGCCGGGAATGGGAAAAGCTATTTTATGAAAGCTACTGTATAATTGCCGGCATTGCAGGCCGGCACCAGCGGCGCGCGGTACGGCTTTCAATGCAGGTCAGCCGCAATGCGAGCAGCGGAATAGCGGCCCCAATCGACCGGGGCTCGAGCAAAAAGAGGAATAAATCTGGGAATGCCCGCATATTGCGCATTGATTGCCAGTCATCTTTAGGAGAGTTCACTATGCGAAGAATGCTTCTCGCGCTTTATATACTGGCCGCATCTTCCGTCATTTATTCGTTTCAATCGCCGGATGCCGTGCCAAAGAAATGGACGGCCGATGACATCGTTCTCTCCGAAACGATAAACGGCTTTCAGGTATCGCCCGATGGGCGTTATGTGGCCTGGATAAAGGGCACGGCCGACAAGGAAAAGAATGCCCGCGTATCAAATCTGATGCTTGTCTCGCCGGCCGAGAAACTCGAGGTGGCGCTCACACGCGGGACGGATACGGTTTCCAATCCGAAGTGGTCGCCGGATGGCCGGTTGATCGCCTTCATCAGCTCGCGTCCCGCCCCCGATGCAAAGCCCGCCGCCTCGGGAGAGGGCCCGAAGCCGCAAATCTGGCTCATTAATCCGTTCGGAGGCGAACCCTGGGCGGCTACCGCACTGGCGCGCAGAGTAACAAAATACGAATGGGCCGGCAACGATGCGATAGTTTTCAGCGCGCAGGAGGATCCAACGCATTATGAGAACGACCTGAAAGAAAAGAAAGACACGTCCATCGTCGTGGAGGATGAGGCGAACGAACCGCCGGTGCGCTTGTTCCGGCTCTCGGTGAAAACAAAGAAAATTGCGCGTCTCACGGACAATTCCGACCGCATCGCCTATTTCGCTCTTTCGCCCGACGGAGGACGGGCAGTCACCATCCACGACCGAAGCCTCAGATATATTTATGACCAGATGATTAAGCCCGCCGTCTTTCTCTACGACCTCAACACCGGAGAGCGCACGCAGATATTTGACGATCCAAAATACAACGTCCGCTCCGTGCGGTGGACGCGCGACGGCCGCGGCTTTTACGCCGTGAGCGCTTACGGTTCACACCCGCAATACACCTATGCGACCATCGACCTTCTCTATTTCTTTGAGCTCTCGGCAAAGGCTCCCGTGCAGGTTGATCTCGCATGGGAGAATGGTCTGGCCGACGGTCCGACCGTAACCGATGACGGATTTATAGCGCAACTCGCCGCGGGCGCGCGGCACAAGCCTGCGCGATTTGTCCGGGAAGGCAATGCATGGCGGCGCGATTGGATTGAAGGTGACCATGCAGCCAATATATTCGACATCGACTTTTCGAAAGACAACCGCTCCCTTGCCTATGTCTTCTCCACCGCCGGTACCCCTTATCAGATTTACGGCGCGAAGCTCGAAGGCTCGCGCATCCTGTCCCCTGTAAAACTTACAGATCTCAATGCGGCTTACGGGAAAAAGCCGGTTTCCCAAACCGAGGTGATTCGGTGGAAAGGGGCGCGGGACGAGGAGGTCGAAGGACTGCTTTATTACCCGCATCACCATGATCCGAGCAAAAAATACCCGCTTGTGGTAATGATCCACGGGGGGCCGGCCGCCGCCGACCTTGACGACTGGTCGGACAGCGTCGGGTATCCTCATCAGCTCGTGGCTCAGCGCGGCGCATTCATACTCAAGCCGAACTACCACGGCAGCTCGAACTACGGGCTGAAATGGGCGGAATCCATCGGCGCCGGCAACTACTACGACCTGGAAGTGCCCGATATCGAGAGGGGCGTGGATTCCCTAATCGCCCGCGGTCTCGTGGATCCCGAAAAGCTCGGAGTGATGGGATGGTCCAACGGAGCGATACTGACGATCGCGCTCACAGTCGAGACGACGCGTTACAAGGCGGCATCGGCCGGAGCGGGTGACGTGGAATGGATAAGCGATTGGGGCAACTGCCGGTTCGGAGACGCTTTCGACAATTACTATTTCGGCAAGACGCCGCTCGAAGATCCGCTGCTCTACATGAGGAAGTCGCCTTTCTTCCGCATGGACCGGGTTCTCACGCCCACGATCATCTTCTTCGGAACCGAGGACAGGCAGGTGCCGACACAGCAGGGGTGGCTTCATTACCGCGCGATGCAGCAACTGGGCAAGACCGATGTCCGCTTCATACTCTTCCCCGGAGAGGCTCATGGACTGAACAAGCTCATGCACCAGCGGCGGAAAATAGAAGAGGAGATGGCTTGGCTTGACCGCTACCTTTTCAAATCTCTTAAAGAGGAAGAACCGTCGCTGAAGGCCGATTCGCTGCTGGCAATGGCACTCAAGCTCAGAAGCGCCCTCGCCGACGGCTTGCGGTACGGAGCGATGCTGAAAGGCCGCCTGGTACCCGAAGTCGTGAGCTACGAAGGACTTGAAGTGGGTCGCTTTGAGGTGACGCGCGCGCAGTATGCCGAGTTTGACAAGAGCTACCGCGTAGACACAGGCAAGGAAAATTATCCGGCGAACAACATAGCCTTCGAGCAGGCTCGCGCCTATTGCGAATGGCTCAGCAAACTAACCGGGCAGAATTACAGGCTACCCACCGATGCCGAAGCCGAACGGCTGTACGCCTCCCCCGCCGCAGTTGAAAACACGCTCGATTACTGGGCGGGTTATGCCCTGAATCCCGAAGACGCCTTGCGGCTGCAAAAGAAGATCGCCGAACTCGGCCGGAACGCCCCGCTGCTGAAAGAGGCGGGCTCGTTCCAGGGCGCGGGATCGGATGAACTCGTATTCGACCTCGGCGGCAATGCCGCCGAATGGGTGGTCGCCGGGGACCGAACCGGGCGAGTCGTGGGGGGGAGCGCCGATGCGCCCGCGGACTCCAAAATACGATCGCGCAGGCCTGCTCCGGAATACACCGGAATGCGGGTTGTGCGTTCGGCCGGCGAGTGATTTGCGCTGGAGTGAAAATGTCTTCCCAAACGCCATGTCCATCGGGACCGCTATCGGAATCGGGATCGCCAATCGCAATCGGCTTTTTGTACGGAACCTCAATGAATGCTATGCCCGCAAAACGGGTGGTGTCCCGAAACCGCCAGGATGGGGGCAATGCGGCGCGTTAGGGACGCTGTGAAGCCCGGCACGGAGTGCCGGGAAGATCCGCAAGGATTAGATTCCGAGTCCCATAGGTCCTGACATTGTTCAGTCGTCCCTACGGGACTCCCATCCTTCGCGCACCCCAATCCCGGCACTACCGTGCCGGGCTATTATTATAGCGTCCCGCTGGGACGCACTTCATAGCGGCCGTCCTGCCAGAGGCTGTGGTTTGTTTAAAGGCAATCAACTGCCCACCCAAAAACCGATCGCGACGCCCGATTCCGAAATTGGCCGCGGCAGCGGCCAGTTGATTTTAGCCCGGCCTTTCAAGGCCGGGTTTGCACGAAATCCAATGGGTGCGTCGCGGCCAGCGACGCCTGACTCACCCGTCGCTGGCCGCGACGGATTATATTTGCTACGCCCTATTCCGGGCCTTGAAAGGCCCGGCTACATTCAGCGGGCCGCGCTGCGGACCAAATCTGGCAATTCAGGTATTTGGATTGGCAAATAAAATCCCAATTTCGGAATGCAGGTTTATACTTCCGGATTTTCATTGACAGGAAAAACCATTCTTTCATAATGGGTTTGGCGTCCAGATATTCCAGTAGCTACATCGAATGACGGCCTTTGACAAAGGAGCAAATATGCATAAGAAGTTTCTG
>JAEAME010001636.1_pt1 | contig 14853 bp, 17 predicted proteins | sample 8958731 | NCBI WGS metagenome assembly JAEAME01 (sample SAMN16933194, study PRJNA681113) | bioreactor sludge metagenome | isolation source: anerobic bioreactor sludge (Control) | place: India:Bengaluru | collected 2018-10-24 | reverse complement strand
TTGACCAAAATATCAATCTTACCGAAATTATCGATAGCGGTTTTTATGATACGTTGGGCACCGCGCAGCGTAGCGACACTATCATAATTGGAGACAGCTATCCCGCCGAAACTCTTTATTTCCTTGACTACGATATCAGCCGGTTTTTGGGATGACCCGATACCATCATAGGAAGTACCGATATCGTTAACAACAACTTTGGCGCCTTGTTTTGCCAGGCCGATGGCTTCAGCACGGCCAATCCCGTTACCGGACCCGGTGACCACCGCCACCCGCCCTTCAAGTAATTTGCCCATATTCAGCCCCCTTTAATGTCAATAAGACACTATATTTGCACACAGATATTACGATATTTTACCCACTCACTCAAACATCAGACGTCAAGGAGAGTTCAATATGATATTATTAGATGATGATTATAGCCACAGCAATGAGTTCAAGCTAATATGCGAATGAGTCTACTGCCTAAAACAACCTGGGGTTGGTGGTCAATAGGCCTGGCAGTTTTTTATATCTTGTTTTTTATGTTGTCTTCACGGACACTCGGAGGCGGAACAGACTATAATACCGGACTCGCAGTCATCTTGACTATAACCGGGGCGGTCATCGCGGCAGCGACAGCGGCAACAGGAATATTCGGTGTTATAAAAAATACTGAGAAGGCCGTGTTAGTATATCTTTCCACGGTAATTGGTATCTATTGTTTGATAGGTTGTATTATTTCGCTAACTGGTAAAACCCAGTAATGTCAGTTTTCTACTAATTACGACTAAAGGCCAAACAAATTAAACTTCAAGTATATTTGGTCTTACCGACTTTTTCCGACATCTGATGATATTTTTCCACCACGATATGAGTCGTATAATCAAAAAGTAATAGTACTCTATTTATACTGACAACTAATTCATATAAATCCTCAGGTGCGTTGAATAAACTTCTTTGTTCCGACTGGAACCAGACTTCTCTCCGCATTAGAATGATAGCATAGATAATCTCTTCCAAAGGTATCCCCCGGGCGAACTGATCTTCGGCAAACCCGGAGATATCCAGGCTCTCCCGGACAGCCTGATATGGGTTTTCAGTTAAGTACATCTTACCCAGATTTTTGTATATAGAAACTGCATGACGCAGGCAGGTTTCCCGTGGTATGGTTTTGTAGCTTTGCGTCCGGGCATTACTTATTAAGTTTTTATACCAGCTTTCGGCGATCTCATCAGCATGACGAATACACATATCAATAAGCCGATCAGCCAATGGTCTGCGCATCCTTAATGTCCTCCTTAAAACTACGCTTTATAGGGGCTATTAAATATACCGGCAGTGCATTCTATCCTTAAATCATATTATAGTCAACGAATGAACAACCAGTCACCTCATTTTTTGTATTACGGAAAAGTTACAATTATATCCTGTATGACCTTATCCCCCTGACCATTGGTTATTTAAGTATCTATAATTTATTAATCAGAAATACATCAGATGAAATCCAGTAAAATAGCGGATGTGATATTCCGTCTAAATCGCTAAGAAGAAAATCCACTGGATTAATCTAGATTAGACTCTGGAGGGAGTGTATGGGGAAAAAGCCCAAATTTGTTTTTCTGTTCCTGTGTCTAGTAACCGCTATCTTGACCTTTACCACATCATGTGGTAACACCACTGATACTCCTGGCCAAACAGTACCGTCAGGGGTACCTCAAATCCTTCGGGTAAATATTGCTGGAGAACCAAATAACATCGATCCCAACCGGGCATCATGGGCTACGGAAAGAACCGTGATCATGCAGGTATTCGAAGGCCTACTGGGTTTTAAACAGGACCTCAGTTTGACTGCCGTAGTCGCTAAAGAAATTCCAACAGTTGGCAACAAAGGTATTTCAGCCGATGGAAAAACATATACTTTTAAGCTGAAGAACAACGTTACCTGGAGTGACGGAAAGAAAGTAACCGCAAAGGATTTCGAATACAGTATTAAGCGGCTTTTTAGTCCGGACCTGGCTGCTGAATATACATCATTCTTCTTCGATATCGTTGGTGGAGAAGAATATTATACAGCCGGTGATGAAGATGCAGCAGCAAAAGATCAATTACGAGATGCCATCGGCGTTAAGGCCGTTGATGAAACCACGCTTGAAATAAAGTTGAAACAAGCACGCCCCACGTTTCTACAACTAATGGCATTATGGCCAGTATATCCCCTACGTGAAGACATTATTACACAATTTGCAGACAAATGGACCGAACCACCGAACTATATCGGAAATGGTCCGTTCATCATGACGGAGTGGGTGCACCAGGACCATATTACAATGAAAGCAAATCCAAATTATTGGGGCACTAAACCGAAACTCACAGAGATCACGATGAAAATGATCACCGATGCAAACGCATCGCTCGCAGCTTACCGGAACAATGAACTTGACATATCTGCAGTGCCTGCCGGGACTGAAAAAGCCACCTTAGCAGATTCAGTATTAGGCCCTCAAATCGTAAGATATGCCGAGTTGGTCACCTTCGGCCCCCAATTCAATGTTACCGTGGCACCGTTCGATAATAAGTTAGTCAGACAGGCATTAGCGACAGCAATCGACCGTGTAGCTTTTGTGGATAAAGTCCGGAACGGGGTTGGCGCGCCGGCGACAAGCTGGATACCGCCAGGTATGCCGGGATACGATGCTGAATTAGGGAAACAATACACGTTCAATCCAACCAAAGCGAAAGAATTACTTGCAGAAGCTGGTTACGCAGACAAAAGCAAGATGCCGGAGATTAAATACCAATATGCCGATACTGCAAGTAACGCACTGATTGCTCAATTCATCCAGGGACAACTAAAAGATAACTTGGGAATCAACCTCACTCTGGAACCGATGGAATCAAAGGCTTTTAGTGCTATGGTTAACGCGGAACAACATACCTGGGCATGGTTCGGATGGGGAGCTGATTATCCTGACCCGGACAACTGGCTGCCGGAAATTTAGGGCACTGGGGGTTTATTAAATATTAAATTAAACACCAACAAAAAATTTCACTACCTGGCACAAAAACCAATTATTTAAGTTTATAATAATACACGACTCGAATTATGGGCTGAGGCACATGAAATGGTTGTCGAAGATGCACCAATGGTCTTCCTCTTCTACAGAGAACGCTTTGTACTGGTCAAACCTTCTATCAAAGGCAGTTTAAAAACCACCGGCATGGATGGGGTGGTTGCTGGCGATATGTTCTTCAACGAGATGTTTAAAACTCAATAAGTCAAGTTACTAGGTTTAATAGTAACGGGGGTTATTAGTAACCCCCGTTACTATAGGGTTTAAGAGAAAACAAGGCATGGCAAAATATATCATCCGGCGCATCTTGTGGTTGTTCGTAATACTCTTCGCCGTTTCTTTTATCACCTTCACGTTGATGCATCTGGTCCCAGGTGGACCGTGGGACAAAGAAAAAACACTACCGCCGCAAGTTGTGGAAGCCCTTAACCGGAAATACGGCCTGGATAAACCAGTTTATATACAGTTCGGGAATTTCCTGTTAGGAGTAATTCAAGGCGATCTTGGTGTTTCTTATTCCTACCAGGACCGAGCGGTAACAGATATCATTATGCAGGGCCTGCCGAAGACAGTAACACTGGGAGTAATAGCCTTCATCCTGGCCCTAATAATCGGGATCCCCCTGGGGATGGCTGCCGCTTTAAGGCAAAATTCGATTATTGATTATTCCTCCGTGTTATTTTCAACTATATTCGCCAGCATCCCGGGATTTGTGTTCGGTATCTTATTAATAATTGTATTGTCGGTATATTTACACTGGCTGCCAACCGGAGGTTGGGGTTCGCCGGCACAAATTATCATGCCTGCAGTAGCATTAGCGGCACTCCCGGCAGCTTACACAGCCCGCATTACCAGAGCCAGCACACTGGAAGTATCGCGCCAGGACTATGTTCGTACAGCAAGGGCAAAAGGGTTACTGGAAAGGATTGTCCTGACCAGGCATATACTCAGAAACGCATTAATACCAGTAGTAACAATTGCCGGGCCGGAACTGGCCTTTTTGATATCCGGATCTTTCATAATCGAGAACCTGTTCAATATTCCCGGTATAGGCAGGTTATTTGTACAGGGAGTATTTGCCCGTGATTATCCATTAATTATGGGAAGCATACTGTTCTATGCTTTCACTGTCGCAATCATCAACTTACTGGTTGACATACTTTACGCCGCTATCGACCCCCGTATCAGGTACGATTAAGGAGAATAATTTGACTGTTGCTGCCAGTACGGCCAGGCCACACCATACATTATGGGGTGATGCCATCATACGGCTGAAAAGGAATAGGTTAGCCTTGGCAGGGGCGATATTCATCATACTAATAACCCTGGCGGCTATTTTTGCTCCTTTGATCACACCCTATACATTTGATCAACAGATGTATGATGAAATTTTAGAGGGGCCAAGCGCAAAACACTGGTTGGGAACAGACCAATTAGGCCGAGATGCGTTCAGCCGCCTGATCTATGGGGCTAGGACTTCCCTGGCAGTCGGCATATTTACCCAGATCATTGTGCTCGCTATCGGGCTGCCAATCGGAGCTTTAGCGGGATATGCCGGCGGTAAAATCGACAATCTACTCATGAGATTTGTTGATATCATGTATGCGTTTCCCGATATACTGCTCATAATTCTTCTTCGCAGCATCCTGGGCGGCAGTATTTTTATGATTTTTCTGGCCATCGGGTTAGTGGGTTGGGTAGGGGTATCGCGATTAGTGCGAGGCCAGATTTTGTCACTCAAAGAAAGAGACTTCATAAATGCTGCCCGGGCAATGGGCGGTTCAGGAAATTACATCACCAGGCGTCACCTGTTGCCAAATTCCCTGGGGCCGGTAATTGTTACAGTGACCTTCAACATACCGCGGGCAATCTTCGCAGAAGCAGCATTAAGCTATATCGGCATCGGCGTGAAGCCACCAACACCCAGTTGGGGGACGATGATACGGGACGGGTATGATGTACTTTTTGCCACGCCACACTTGATACTGGTACCAGCAATTGCGATCGGACTCCTGATGCTGGCCTTCACCTTTTTAGGAGACGGTTTGCGAGATGCCCTGGACCCGAGGCTCCGAAGATGAATAATCATAATTACCTTCTTGATGTCCGTAATCTCACTACTCATTTCCATACTCAGGATGGTATCGTAAAAGCAGTAGATGACGTATCCTATAACGTCTTACGGGGCGAGACAGTAGCCCTGGTAGGAGAAAGTGGCTGTGGTAAAACCGTAAGTGCACTATCTATCGTCCGGCTGATAGCAGAACCACCAGGGAAGATATTATCCGGACAAGTATTGTTTGAAGGGACCGATTTGTTGAAACTGACGAAAGACCAGATGCGGCAAATACGGGGAGGGAAGATTGCGATGATTTTCCAGGAACCTTTGACTTCATTAAATCCAGTACTGACTATCGGAAGGCAAATCACCGAAGCCCTGGAATATCACCTGGGAATGATACCAAGTGAAGCACAACAAGAGGCAGTCAAACTTCTGAAAATGGTAGGCATTCCTCAAGCAGAACAACGCATTAATGAATATCCCCACCGCTTCAGCGGCGGCATGCGGCAGCGGGCGATGATTGCAATGGCTATTTCCTGTAAACCTCAAATGATTATTGCCGATGAACCAACCACAGTAGTTGATGTCACTATCCAGGCGCAACTCCTCGAACTAATTAAGAATATTACCCGGGAATTTGGTACATCACTTATTCTTATTACCCATAACCTGGGTATCGTAGCACGATATGCTCACCGGGTTTTTGTGATGTATGCCGGTAAAATAGTAGAGTACGGAACAGCCCATGATGTATATCATAATCCGTACCATCCATATACTACAGGACTGCTGGCATCAGTACCGAGGTTAGATGAACCGAAAAAAAGGCGACTAAACCCGATTGATGGTCAACCTCCGGACCTGATTGCGCCGCCCGTAGGATGTAGTTTCTACGAGCGGTGCCGTTATCACCAATCTATTTGTACCACGGTAAAGCCGGCCTTAACTAAAATAGGCCATGAACACTATGCCGCCTGTAATGTAATCCAGGAAGGGACAGAACCACCATGGCAGATGCAACCGTCCTCTCGGTAAAAAAGTTAACAAAGTATTTCCCTTTGACTTCCGGATTGATTCGCAGGAAACACACCGGTGATGTTAAAGCAGTCGACGGGGTTTCATTCGAAGTACACCATGGAGAAACACTGGGATTAGTGGGAGAAAGCGGATGTGGCAAAAGTACACTCGGCAGGTGTATTTTACAGCTCTTCCGACCCACATCCGGTGAGATACTTTTTGAAGGAACAGACCTGATCAAGTTAAACAATAAAGAACTAAAACCTTACCGCAAACGATTTCAGATGATTTTCCAGGACCCTTATGATTCATTGAATCCACGTTTTACTGCGGCTGATATTATTGGTGAGCCGCTGCGCATTCATAACATGATGTCGGGAAATGCCTATCACCAACGTATCAGTGAACTTCTCGATATAGTCGGACTCGCACCATACATGGCCGACCGGTATCCGCACGAATTCAGCGGCGGACAAAGACAACGGCTAGGTATCGCCCGGGCACTGGCACTACAGCCGGAATTCATAGTTTGTGATGAGCCGATTTCTGCACTAGATGTTTCGATACAAGCGCAAATCATTAACCTGCTGGATGATCTTCAGCGGCAGTTTGGTATTGCGTATATCTTTATATCACATGACCTTTCGGTAGTGAGACATATCAGCGACCGGGTAGCAGTTATGTATTTAGGTAAATTTATGGAGTTATCAACCCAGGAAGAATTGTATCTCAAGCCGCTGCATCCTTATACACAGGCTTTATTATCAGCGGTACCAATTCCGGATCCTGATGTAGAAGTTAGAAGATCAGTCATTGTGATCAAAGGAGAGATCCCAAGCCCAATCAACCCCCCATCAGGATGTGTTTTTCATCCACGATGCCCAAAAGCTTTTGACCTTTGTTCATCGACTATCCCGGAATTAAAGGATATCGGCAACAGCCATCTTGTGGCTTGCCATCTATACCGCTAATACATCATCCTGGGGCAGTAACGATTTATCTCGCGTGATGTTGACATTAATCAGTTTATAGGTATTTTCCGGTTTAGCCGCCATATCCCGGTATTCAGGTAAGCAGCCACAGTCACCCAAATCAAGTAGGGGATCAATAACGTCCCTGCCCATGCGGAAATCCGAAAAGAAGTTACTATTGCAGCCAGGATCAGAAGCCATAAAATTATAACTACAATCACCGCCGATCCCTGACGTTTCATACCAAAGAAGACTATGGACCATAAAACATTGAAAATAAGTTGAATCCAAAAGAGGATAAATGCAAGTATTACTCCTGTATTTCCTAAACCTCGTTCCCAGGTAAGAAACACCGATACTGCCATCAAAACATATAAAGTGATCCAGACGGGACCAAACACGCGATTTGGGGGGGTATACGGCGGCTTTTTCAGAGAAACATACCAATCCGGTATTGATTTAACGGTAAATATACTGCCGATTATACTCGCAGCGAAACAAGCTGCCAGGCAAACAACAAATCGAATGACTGCATCCAAATACATAATATCCCCGCCCTTAAGGAGTAATTCGCAATTTTCAGAATCAGGGAATGAATGTTTTATGGGAGAGTGATAACTGCTATAATTAGAATGATACATCTTCGATGAACTGGAGGTAAAATATTGGAAAACTCCGGGACGTTAGTGATCAACAATAAACCCAAGTTACGAGCGCCCTATGTAATCTGCGGCATCGACGGCTGGCTAAATGGCGGAGATGTATCGACAGGAGGTATCCAGTATCTCATCAAGCAATTCCAGGCAACCAAATTCGCCGAAATGGATACGTCCTATTATCATATTTATCAGGTATCAGGTTCGGAAGGAATGCGTCTCCCCTTTAAGATGGAAGATGGACTGATCGTAGAAACCCATTTCCCTAAAAATGAGTTCTTTTATGCGACTAATCCGAACTCTGACCACGATCTGATATTTCTCCTGGGCACCGAGCCTAATCTACATTGGGAAGAATATACTAATACAGTTGTTAAGCTGGCTAAAGATATGGGAGCAGTCCGGCTTCATACCATGGGGGGAATTATGGACCGGACACCGTATACCCGCTGGCCGAGGATAACTTGTACCTGTACCGGGCCTAAAATAAAAGAAGAGATGGAACAATATAACATTATCTTCTCTACACGGGAAGGCTCTGCCAGTTTTAATTTAATGATGCTTTTCACTTGTATGCAGCAAGGATTAGATGGGGTTAACCTGACGGTGAGAGTACCGTATTACCCGGAATTCAATATAGGTATGCAGTATTGTCCGAAATCAACCAAGGCAATTCTGATTAGATATAACCATCTGATGCAGCTCGGAGTAAATTTTGATGAAATCGATAATACGATACAGGAACTTGACAGCAAACTGGACTTTGTCCGCCAACAGAACCCGCAGTTCAATACATATATCGAAGAGCTTGAGAAGAACTACGAAGAATTACCTTATGACGAACCACTAAACATATCTGCAAACGAGGCAATCCGGCTGGCAGAAGAGTTATTAAAAAACAATAAAGACAGACCAGGCGGAAACAGCCACTAATATTAAACTGTAGATAAGAACCGGTTCGACGAATAAATCAATATCATCTCTATCAATATATGATGGGTTTTTACCCATATAAACGCAAGATGAACTCGATAGAGATGGGGGAAAGGCTTGGTTATATTCCATCAGATTGCCAAAACGCTAACACTGCTTTGTTTTTTAACACCTATAATAATTAGTTGTGCTGGAATGCCAACAGAGATAAGTGTAAACCCGGCAGCTGACCGTATAGCCGCCCAAGCAGGAATTCCTAATGAGTCCGAAAATCCATCAGTAGTAATCGTGCCCAATGTAAAACCAATGGTAGACGCGACTACTTTGGCGGCAGCCAATACAGAGGCAGTTAATATTGTGACAGCTACCCGTTTATACCTGATAGATAATCCGTCAATCACTTCCTTTGTTTCGGACAAATTATGGCCTGGTTATATCAGTGCTAATCCGGAAGCTTTATACCAAATCGATCCCATTTCGTTGAAGATAACGAAAGTAAGTTCGATTAACGAAGGATGGGTCGGTATTGTTTTTAGTTTATCCCAGCAGAAATGGCAGGAAGGAAATCCGGATAACGACCATGACAAAGACCAGGACATCCCGTAAGCACATATGCAATCGGTTTTCCATGTTAATATAGTTTAATAAATGATTGCTTATTAGGTTAAGATACCGTAAAATCGCAAATATGGTACATTGCGTAGGAGGGATAAATGGAAGTTAATCCAAACATCAAAGTTCGTAAAATGGTTGCAGATGACCTACCGAGAATAAACGAGATAGATAATCTACTCGCAGGTAGAGCCCGAGTCACAACCTGGCCATTTTCATTTGAGGCATATTGGGAAGTATTTAAACCAGAATTGACTTTTGTAGCCGAAGTCGACAATGAGATCGTTGGTTTTCTCGTCGGCTATATGAAAGAAATGGAAGGTACTCACTCCATACTAAGGCAAGCTGACGCCCAGGTCATTCCCACTTCGCGCCATAAGAAAGTGGGGTGGATCGAGATGATAGGGATACAACCTGAATACCAAAATAAAGGCGTCGGCCGTTTACTCGTGGAAGCCTTCAGTAAAGAATGCAAAGATAATAATGCGGCCGTCAACTGCCTGGTGAGGGTAGATGACGACCGGTTAGGTAAATTCTATACCAGGCTCGGTTTCAGACCATGGGATACCGTGGTATACATCAAAGATGACTAAGCTGGGGTTTGCGTATCCAGCCTGAGTTGTATCTACTGGCATAAAAAACCAGAGTTTAATAAAATTGTTAAACTCTGGTTTTATTATACGGGTCCAGACCTCTCAACTTAAGGACACTATATATAGTTACGTACTATAAATATACGTATTAGTCCGCTAATGAAAAAATAGTTATAGCTGGTATTGTTTTTCCCGGAAAAGCGACAAACAGGCTTCGACGACTAACGGGTCATATACATCATGTTTACTGGTAATTTCAGATAAAGCTTGTTCCAAACCGAGTGCAGGCCGATAAGGCCGGTGGGAGGCCATCGCTTCGACAACATCAGCTACGGCCAAGATCCTTGATTCAAGCGCAATTTCTTCTTTGTGTAGAGCCGCTGGATATCCTGATCCGTCATTACGTTCGTGATGCTCCCGGATAATACGGCTTATCGGCCACGGTAATTCAATATTACGAACAATATCAAATCCAGCCTTGGGGTGTGTTTTTATGATATTGAATTCTGATTCCGTCAAACGCCGTGGATTAGTCAGAATCTCGGCAGGAACTCGTACTTTGCCGATATCATGAATGATCCCGGCCAACCTGACGGCAATAATCTGATCTGCCGATAATTTCAATTCTTCTGCCAAAGCTTTAGCTAATTCACTGACACGCCGCTGGTGGCCGGCAGTATAGGGATCTCTCATCTCAGTCATCATGGCTAAAGCTTCGACTGTCTCCATACCGATGGCACTAAGTTTTTTCCTGGGGACGGCATCGAGAAACGATGCCGATAAGTTCGCGTCCACGGCAATCTCGTTTTTCCAGACTTTGTTTACCCCGGAAATCGCTTCAGACAGGCTTTCGGGTTTGAGGTTTTTCTTTGAGATATATCCAGCCGCTCCCATACGCATCGAAGCAACCGCGACATCCTCATTTCCATAGCCGGTCAACATGATAACCGGAGCCAATTTACGGGCAACGATTTCCTGCAGCCACTGGATACCGGACTTTCCAGGCATTTGAAGATCCATGAAAACAATATCAGGGAAATGTTGGCTTAAAGCAGTCTCGATTTCCATGGTCTCTCCAGCTTCAAGTAACTGGAAATTGTCACCGACCACTTCTTTAAGGCAATATTTCACTAGTTTACGGTCAGCGGGATCATCATCACAGACCAGAACCTTTAAATATCGAGCATAATCATCTTTCTCCATAGTGCTCCCAAGTGGGTAGTTTGCACATACCAAACCAATATTTTTCCAATCCCTGCATCAGAATATTCAAGTCCAATAAACTCGGAGGCTTATGTAGATATCCAGCTGCCTGCAAGAGATAACTTTCAGAAATATCCTTTTCGTTTTTGGAACTGGTCAATACTACAATAGGTACCCTTCTTAGAGATTCGTGAGTTTTTACGCGCCTGAGAAATTCCCGGCCACCCATTCCCGGCATATTCAAATCTAAAAGAATCAGATTGGGGAGTTCAGCTTGACGCTGTTCAATAATAATCGTCCGTAATAGATCCAGTGCATCTTCCGCATTATTTGCAGTCTGTATCTTAATTTCCGGATTAACCGCACCAATCGATGCCCGAATCAGTTTCTGATCTGCAGCATCATCATCAATCAACAAAATTGTTGCCATCATAATTACCTGCGTTGTCTATTTTTCCGTTTTTTCCGTACCTGTTTTACCAAAGACAGGTAAAGTAAACCAAAAAGCCGTGCCTTTACCTAATTCAGACTTAACACCAATCTCACCGCCGTGCCGTTGGACAATTTTTTTACAGATGGAAAGCCCGATACCCGTACCTTTATAGGCAGCAGTAGAATGGAGTCTCTTGAACATCAGAAAAATCTGTTCATGGTACTGGGGATCGATACCGATCCCATTATCTTCCACAGAAAACTTTACCATACTATTGGTTGAGATAGCGCTGCTAACCATAACACTAGGAACAATGCCCTTCCGGTGGAATTTCAGAGCATTACCGATCAGGTTTTGAAATAGTTGGTGAATCTGTGTCTGGTCGGCATAAATCGTAGGCAGTATTTTGGGGATAACAAGTTGTCCACCTGTTTCCGCCAATAATTCAGCTAATTCGAACTTCTTAAGATTATCTAAGACAACATTAACATCTACATAACGATGTGGTTTGGCTGCGGTAGTAATCCGGGAATAGGAGAGTAAATCATCAAGGATCGACTGCATGCGTTTAGCACCATCGATCATATATCCCAGATTTTCCCGCTGGTCATCATCCAGTTTTTCAGATAAGGCCATGCGGAGGATTTCTCCGAATGAGCTTATCTTGCGTAGCGGTTCCTGTAAATCATGTGAAGCAATGTAGGCGAATTCCTCGAGTTCGTTATTCGACTGATGCAGTTTTTTGTTGATCTCCTGCGCTTCACTGAGAATGGCAGCTGCTTTGGCTTGTTCTTCACGTTGTTTGGTCAGGTCACGGAATATCCCTTGAGCGTAAACGGGTTTGCCACCACTCAACTTACAGCATATGGTACCTTCGAGTGGAATACGATATCCTTCATGATTGAGAACAACCGTCTCTATATCACGGAGGGTTTCGCCGGTGGATACTTTCTGCAAAAACTCAACCCATTGTTCGCGGCAGTCTGTCGGAATGAAGTCGAAGAGTGATAGTGAAGTAATGTTCTGATTTTTGAAACCCAGGGTTTCACGCCAGATATGATTCACGTAAATAAGCTGCCCGCTGAAATCGACACACTGGATCAAATTCGGAGTACTTTCACATAGGTCCCGATATTTTTCTTCTTCCCGGATCCTTAATTCATCCTGCTCCTTCCTGGCAGTAATATCGATCAGATTGCCGATAATTGCCGGCCCACCCTGAAAATCGGCCAAGCAGGCATTATCGATCACCCACTTTATCCTGGCACTATTAGTCATAATACGGTATTCTGATACATATGATTCACCGGTGGATAACAATCGCCTCATCTGAGAGCCGACTCTCGGCCGATCTTCAGGAAGGACAAAGCTGAGAGGATTGGTACCCAGCATATCGTATTCAGAATAGCCGGTTATCTGCCGCATCTGTGAATTTACGTACTTGCAGACCTCATCCTTAACTACATAAAGAGCCACTGGAGAATGAATCAGCAGATTCTGTGAGGGAGAACTCTGTCCGTTGCCACGTAAATAATACTCTTTTAGTTTCGATATCTGTTCGAGCATGGAATCAAGTTTTTCGACGATTTCAGTCCTTGAGCCGATCAATTCAGTCATCTAGTACTTTTCTCCGGTCTACGGTTATAGTTCGGCTTGCCTCATTTTTCAGTACTGCGATATCGTCTTCTGTGAATAACCGCCAGCCCCTTCTATCACGAAGTTCTTTCTCACCAAGGACACCTCTATGCAACCAGTTAAAGAGCGTATTCCGGCTTATGCCAACCATTCGGTATACTTCACAAGTCCGGTAATACTTTCGATCATTCGTTGTTATCGGCATTTGCTTAACACCTCTTGTAGTCCTTGGTATACCATAACACAATCTAAAGCTCTCAAAAATCACACAAATGTAAGGTTTACAGGGGTACTTTTGTATAATCAAAGACAAGAAAAGCAACATTTAGAGGTTTTGTCGTTATGTACTATTTTCATTGAAGTGAAAAGACCGCCGGAGTATTGCCCTTTTAGGAATCGGCCGAACATGCTAAAGTAGATGTCCTATGTAAAAACAGAACGGAGGCCTTGATGGGAAATAACAAGATTATCAACATCGTAGCCAGCGAGTGTATCGCAGCAAATGAAGTGAAATTTAACAAGTGGTACAACGATGTTCACATCCCAATGTTACTAAAATATCCCGGCTTACTTGCGGTGACCCGATATAAGTTAACCGGCGGTGATGCCGGACAAGCAAAATACCTGGCTGTTTATGAATTTAAAGATCATGCTTCATTCCAAGGTTTCGAGAATAGCCCTGAGCTTGACGCAGCCAAGGAAGAGATGGGCCAAACGTGGAAAAATGATATGTTCGAGATCAAATATCGGGTTCAATATGAAACTATAAAAGCCTGGAAAAAATAATGAATTAACAAAGGCCAGGAGATCTCCTGGCCTTTGTTAATCTGATAATTATCCGGTTATTTTGTTCTTAAATAAGCATCAATTGAAGCAGCCGCCCGTTTGCCTGCCCCCATAGCACTAATAACCGTTGCTGCTCCAGTTACAATATCACCACCTGCCCAGACACCCGGTTTCACTGTTTTCCCGGTAGCTTCATCAGCGACTACGGTCCCGTGACTGGTTGTCTTCAGTCCTTCAGTGGTAGAAGCGATCAACGGATTCGGGGTAGTACCTAAAGCAACCACAACCGTGTCAACTTCCATCGTAAATTCACTATCTGGTTTTATGACAGGCCGGCGGCGGCCGCTGGCATCCGGTTCACCCAGTTCCATCTCGTTGCAGTCCATAGCTATCACTTCGCCCCGTTCATTAGCATGGAAACGGATGGGATTAGTAAGGAATTTAAAAATAATGCCTTCTTCTTCAGCATTCTCTACTTCCTCATGACGGGCCGGCATCTCAGCTTTGGAGCGGCGGTAGACGATATAAACTTTTTCCGCTCCCAAACGAAGGGCACAGCGGGCAGAGTCCATGGCCACATTACCAGCACCGATTACGGCCACCCTTTTACCAACCCGGATCGGTGTCATATATGCCGGGAATAAATAAGCTTTCATCAAATTTGTCCGGGTAAGAAATTCATTGGCAGAGTAAATACCACCATAGTTCTCTCCCGGTACATTTAAGAACATCGGTAAGCCAGCTCCCGTGCCTAAAAAGACAGCGTCGAAGCCATTTTTTAATAATTCATCCACCGTCTCAATCTTACCGATTACCGAGTCAAGCTTAACATCAACACCTAATGAAGAAACATAGTCAACTTCATTTTGAACTATTTCTTTAGGGAGACGGAATTGAGG
>JAEAME010001635.1_pt1 | contig 14866 bp, 7 predicted proteins | sample 8958731 | NCBI WGS metagenome assembly JAEAME01 (sample SAMN16933194, study PRJNA681113) | bioreactor sludge metagenome | isolation source: anerobic bioreactor sludge (Control) | place: India:Bengaluru | collected 2018-10-24 | reverse complement strand
GGATAGGAGGGCTCACGTCTGCCAGGCGGTTGGTGCGAATCAGGTCAATCCCGGATTTGATCATAGTGCTCTCCCGGCTGAGGTGATCACCAGCCTGTCCAGACCCCAATGTTTTTGGGCGCATGCCAGGATATCCTCCGCGCTTACTGCTTCCAGTATGGCGGGCAGATCGCGTAAATAGTCGAGGCTGAGATTATAGCGCTGAAGGCTGAGCAGGAAGCGCACGATACCAACATTACTCTCTAATGAGAGAGGAAGATGACCCAGGGCTTGTTGTTTGACATCTGAGAGTTCAGCCTGGGTGACAGGCTCACTGATAAAACGCCTGAGTTCCTCTTTGATCTTGCTTAGGGCTTTATCCAGGTTATCTGGATTGACTCCTGCTGTCACTTTCCAACAGGAAGGACCAAGCCCAACCTCCAGCGAGGAGCCAGCGTAATATGCCAGCCCTGAGCGCTCCCGCACCGATTCGCCGATGCGACCCATCATGCCAAACTGACCCAAAATGCTATTCCCGAGTGAGCAAACCTGGTAATCTTCACTCATCGCTGCAGGCGCGGAGGTACCGATGATTAAGTCGGATTGACTTTTCTCAGGGATGGTAATGTGTTCCCTAAGAGCTTCACCATGAGGCTGCCAGGAGGGCAGGTCGGCTTGTGTTTTCTGATGAGGAACAGACCAGTTGGAAAATACCTGCTCGAACAAGGCAGCGGTCCTTTCGCTGTCCATGCCTCCTGCGAAAGCGACCACCAACCCGTGGGGTCCGAAGGCGGTATCGTGGAAAATCATCAGATCTTCCAGGCTGATTGTGGAAACTGTTTGAGGATAGCCGATTTGCGGGTGGGCATAGGGATGTCCGCGAAAGTAAAGGCGATCGAAAGCTTGCGAAGCCATCTCATCAGTGTCTTGTGCTTGAATTTTGAAAATGGTTGCCAACTGCTGCTGCAGACGCTCAAAGTGCGATTGTGGAAAGGTTGGTTGGGAGAGCATTTCCAGTAATATTCCCAGGATAAGAGCCAAGTCCTCTTTGAGGCATTGTCCCGAAAAGACGGTAGAAAGGTAACCTGAACTAATGGAAATGGAGGCACCGCAACTCTCAATCAGTGTATGCAACTGATGAAATTCGTGCTTTTGGGTACCGGTTGAGAGCATGGCAGCATGCAGGTTTGAGAGACCGTTTTTCCCGATTGGATCCGAAAGACTGCCAACGGGTAGATAGCCTCTGAAGTAAACTGCCGGGCTGGTAGGGTTGGGGTATGCCAGGAAGGTGCCATTACCTGGCAGTTCTTTTCGGAAGATCGTGTCAGAGCCGGGAAGCCGAGCAGTTTTTGGACTTAAATTAGCCATTAGCCAAGCTCTCCCGATTGCGATAAACACCGGTCACACGGTGGGTTGGGTCAAGATAGTGCCTGGCGACGCGCAGAACATCCTCAAGCGACACCTGCTCGAGGCGATTGACGTAGTGGGTAAACCAGCTGTAATCGGCAAAGCTATGCGCGTAGCCGAGCCAAAATGCCTGGTTGGTGATGTTATCAGAGCTGTAGGCAAAATTGGCACGGGCTTGTTTAAGTGCAATTGCCATCTCCTCAACTGTGGGTCCGTGCTCCAAAAATTCTTCGACGACCTGATCGATCTTCCTAATTACTTCATCCGGGGTGTGGTCCCCACGGCAGGTAAGGTTTAGGTTAAAAGTACCCGGGTCTATGCTGGCGGTAAGGGATCCATAAACTGACGCCACCAGTTGGTTTTCTACAAGCTCGCGATAAAACCGGCTGCTTCGGTTACCGATGCCGCCACTGCCAAACATGCTGAGGCTGGAGGGTCCAGTGAGGATGCTCTCTGTCAAGGTGTATGCGAAGAAATCCGGGTCGCTGGCTTTGGGCGAGCGCCAGGCGATCTGGATGTAATCCGCCTCGTCCGGACCTTGCAATTCGACTTTTTGAGCAGCGGTAATCTCATCTTCAGGGGTTGGGATGGAGCGGACAGGCTCGTGGTTTTCAATTGGCTCGAAGTAGCGCTTAATCAGAGCCAGGGTTGGGTCGATCTCAAAAGAGCCAGCCAGGCAGAGAAGAGCATTACCGGGCTGATAATAATTACGGTAATGATTGTAGAGATCATCGCGAGTCAGCGAGAGCAAATCCTGGGTGGAACCAAGCACCTCGTTTCGATAGGGGTGTTGGGAAAAGGCTGCCAATTGAACTGCCTCTGCCAGGAGAAACTGCGGGTCGTTCTCATTTCCTTCCCGCTCAGACAGGATAACAGTTCGTTCGGTTTCAACTTCTTCGGGCTCATAAAGGCTGTTGACCATGCGATCCGACTCGAAACGAAAGGCAATTTCAAGGTCTGAGCTGGGTAAGGTTTGAAAGTAGGTGGTCCAATCCGGACTGGTGAGGGCATTGGAATAACCCCCGGTACGGGCAATGGTGTCTTCCATTTCTTTTCCAGTGAGGGTTGAAGTGCCTTTAAACTGCATATGCTCGACCCAGTGGCTGAGTCCGGTTTTACCGGGCACTTCGTTACGGGAGCCGACGTTGTACCAAAGCCATGTGCTGATAATCGGGGCGGTGTGGATCGGTTTTAAGGCAATCCGCAAGCCATTGGAAAGGCGGAAAAAGTGGGGATGCTGGTCGATTCTGTCCAATTTGATCAAGGAGAAAAACTGATTCTATGCTTCCTGTACCAGTGGTGCGCGACGGTCGGCATGCCAGCGTATCTTCATCAACAGACCTGCCAGGATGACAATAAGACCGATAACCACACCACGGCTTTGCAGCGCACCGAGGATGACTTCTGGAGGTGGATTAGTACCGAAGCCGAAAGCATCCGCAAGCGCTGTGAAAGCGCATATGACATACCCGGTCATTATCAAGCGTGCGCCAATATCAGCCAGGAGCGTCTTGTTGGTGCAGGACCAAAAGGCATTAAAGGCACTGTTCGCGCCGATGGTCAGAGAAGCAATGCCGATCAGGATCATGATGATCTGGGTGAAGCCTATATACAGCCCGCGGTCCAACCCAAAAAGGTCTGGTCTCAATCCAACGATCAAAACCAAGAGACCGAGTAAGGTTAAGGTCAGCCCTGCCCGGATTTGGGTGTGAGGAAAATTGTAATCCTTGGCACGCCGGTCAAGGTTGTTACAGGGGTCAATGAGAACATCTCTATCGCTAAATTTCATCCAAAACTCTATTCAGGTAAAACAGATTCTAACACTCTCAGAAAATTACCTGCAAATATTTGTTTGATATCACCTTCATTGTACCCAAGTTCCTGTAAGAAGGGAGCCAGCTTTTGAAGGTCGGCAACGCAATCGATTTCAAAAGGAACGTGTTCCAGACCCACACCACCGTCAAAGTCGCTGCCTATACCAACCTGATCGCAATTTCCCGCTATCTGACAGATGTGGTCTATCTGCTCTGCTACCAGGCGCAGCGAAACTGCCGCTCTGCCGCCGTCAGCCCGCCACTCCCAGTTCAGGAAGGCGTTGAGAGGTACCAGACCGATCAGGCCGCCTCGCGCCAGCAATTCTTTGACAACCTGATCTGATAGCAGCCGGTTTGTGAAATAGCCTTTCACAAGGGAGGCGACATTGGAATGACTGGCGATGATTTTCCCTGGGTAGGTTTGGATGCATTCCAGGGCTGCCGGCTCATCCATGTGTGAGAGATCGAGGATAAAACCTGTTTCTGCCATCTCATGGAGCAGATCACGACCTAAAGGGGTGAGTGGTCCGGGTTCGCGAGTGCCACCGCAGAACTGATTGCCAGCCCATGCAAGCCCGATGGAGCGCAAGCCGTTCTCCCACCACTCAGGTAATTCCTTGAGGTCAATGATTCCTTCCGCGCCTTCCATGCTGGGAACAATACCTAACGGAAGGTATTCTTCCGGTCTGGGAGCAAGCGGCTGGTTTTCCCATTGGTTTAGATGGTTTTTTAGCAGACTTTTGGTTGTGATCAGTCGATAGACTTCTGGTTTTTCATCTGCCAACTGATGATAAAGTCTCAACTGGTTCCAGTAGACCTGGTTGGCTTCTTCAGGTGAATTGTAAATCTGTGCGTTGGGATAGTGTTCTTTTTCAGAACGTGCCGGTCCGGCAAAGAGTGTGCCAAACACCAGCGCAACTTTACCACGGTTGTATTCAGGGAAGCCAAGCAGGGATTGATATGTCAGTCCAGGAGTAGAATGGGTGGCTTCAAGCTGGCGGGTTTCGTAAACTGAGCGGCTGTAATCTCTTCCAAAAGAAAGAATGTTGTAGGCAAGATCCTGGTGGGCGTCAAAAATGATGTTCATCGGCATAAAAAAGCGTCGGAGCGATCTCTCACTCCGACGCGATGGTTCAACAGAGATTACTCTTTGTCTTCTTCGGTCGGTTCTACAACTTCTTCCTCGACCGTTTCAATGGTTTCTTCAACGGCTTCAGTTATTGGTTCGACGACTTTTTCTTCCACAGTTTCAATTGATTCTTCAACGGCATTTGAGACAGTCTCGGTCACAGTTTCTTCCACGGGCTCTTCAGTCACTTCTTCGCCCACCATCTCGGCGATGGTCGCACCTTCATCACTGCTTTCAAGGTTATAACTTTCAACGAGTGTCTTCCAATCCATATCTGCATAGGCAGGGGAGTCAACACGGCGGAGGCTCAGACCAATGCGGTGGTCTTTATCTTCGATCTTGAGGATCCGCAGGGTGACAACATCACCAGATTTAAGGACCTCTTTGGGGTGGTCGATGCGTTTGTCGCTCAGTTCGGAGATGTGAACCAGACCTTCCAGGTCACCGGGCAGGTGCAGCTTGGCAAAAGCGCCGAAGTTGGTCAGGCGGGTAATTTCGCCTTCCACCAATTGACCGATCTTCAGTTCTTTGACCTGTTCGTTCCAGGGATCTGCCTGAAGTGCGCGCAGGGAGAGTCCAACACGGCGTCGGTCACGGTCGACACTGATGACTTTGACCTTCACTTCTTCGCCAACTTTTAGCAATTGATTGGGATGATCAATGCGATCCCAGCTCATTTCACTGAGGTGGATCAAACCGTCGGCTCCGCCAATATTGACGAAAGCGCCAAAGTCAGCAATGCTGGTAACACGCCCGGAGCGGATATCACCTTCGTGCAGATCCTCGAGGATCTTATCGCGGATCATATCGCGGGTCTCGGTGCTAGCGGCGCGCTCGCTGAGGATAAGGCGTTGTCGTTGTCGATCGACTTCAATGACACAGACATCAACGGATTCGCTGACAAATTCTTTGAATTTCTCTTCAGGTGTGCCGCCAGACATGTTGAAGCGGCGGCTCAAGCTGAGTTGCGATGCAGGAATAAAACCACGAATGGTTGAAAGCGGGACGATCAGACCGCCTTTGTTGTATCCTGCCACGGTAGATGAGAAGCTTTCTCCGGATTTCAGCAGTTCTTCTGCTTCGACCCAGCTTTGTTCTTCCACTGCTCGGACAAATGAGAGAATCAGGTTGCCTTCATGGTCTTCCGGGGTAATAACATACACCGGGATCGCTTTGCCTTCTTCGAAGGTCGCTAAAATTTCTTTAGGGATTGAATCGAACTCTTTGCCTTCAATGATGCCTTCGGATTTTGCTCCGATGCTCACCAAAATGCGGTTGTCTGAAAGGCTGGCGATGATGCCATCGCGAATTTCACCGGCAGTAGGGATATCGAGATTCATTCCTTCTGCTTCGAAATATTCGCCCAATAGGCTTTCCATGGTAACTTCTGGTTCGTTCTCCTGATTATTCTCCTGTAAAATAGCGGCGTCGTTGTCTGACATTGATAAAATGCTCCAATGAATTAAGATTTGGCATCATTATAGACCGAAGGTGGAAATCACGCAAATAAAACCTAAGCGGGAATGGCTAGCTTTATTCGGGAGAACCTCCCCCAACTGTTCTATACTTAGTCCGAATACAAATTCTACCATGAAAAAGAAATACAACCCTTTTCTACATACAGGGATTGGACAAATTTGTCCTCACGGAGTTCGAATCTCCTTTGTGTAGCATGAAACGATTGGTACATGTGGCTCACAGGCTTAAATAGAGAGGATTTTTGACCCAGACCGTTCGATAAATTCGCCAGGATCGAACTATTGAAATAATGCGGCGGGGGATAAACCCCAGCCCTACGAAGGGAAGTGTCTTGCACCGTTCGGGGTTGCCTGACTGGCTGGAAGGATGTCGGAGTGAGATCGCGTGAATTTCGTGGGTGTCCAAGAGTTGTTGGTGATCTCATTCCAAACTACAATTTTTTGTCTTTTATCGGAGCAACAATTCTAAAACCGCTTAATCCTCATTCAACGGAGGGAAATCGCCCCAGTCCAGCACCTCGCGGGTGCCGGTTTGGGGGTTGGGAGGACCGATGATGCCATCTTCTTCCAGTTTTTCGATCAGTCGTGAAGAGCGGGTGTAACCAATGCGTAATTTTCTTTGCAGCATGGAAACAGAGGCGCGACCTTCCTTGCGGATAATTTTGAGGGCTTCGTCTTCGATCGGATCGGCATTGGGATCTTTTTCCAACTCTTTCCATAGCGGAGCCTGAGTCATGGGAAGGTTGGAGCGGGTAGGGATGAAGGCTTTATCCGGACGTTCAGGAGCACCCTCCAGGCTATTTTGACCACGCCAATAATCAGTAAGCTCAGCGAGCTCGAGGTCGGAAACAAATGTGCCTTGCAGGCGTACCGGGGCAGCTGCGTCTGGTGCCTGGAAGAGCATATCGCCCTTGCTCAACAGCCGTTCCGCACCGGGTTGGTCAAGGATGACGCGGCTGTCCACGTTGGAGGCGACCGCGAAGGCAATACGAGCCGGGAAATTAGCTTTGATCAGACCGGTGATGACATTTGCAGAAGGGCGCTGGGTGGCGATGATCAGATGAATGCCAGTTGCGCGCGCAAGCTGAGCCAGACGGGTGATGGAACGTTCGGTCTCATCCGGAGCCAGCATCATCAGGTCTGCCAGCTCGTCGATGACCACAACAATATAAGGAAGAGTCTTTTCACCCGCCTTGGTTTTATGATAGTTGAATTCATCAATATTGCGGGCACCATCTTTTTCGAAGATACGATAACGCAAGTCCATCTCGCGCAGCATCCAGTCCAGCGCTCCCACCACTTTTTCAGCATCAACGATCACATCCGCCAGCAAGTGGGGAATGCCGTTGTAAATCGAAAGCTCCACCCGTTTGGGGTCCACCAGCAGCAGGCGCAGTTGATCGGGGGTCATATTGAGCAAAAAGCCGCTCAAGATAGAGTTGACACAAACCGATTTACCGGAACCGGTCGTGCCCGCTACCAGTAAATGGGGCATGGAAGCCAGATCGGCGGTGAAGGGCTTGCCGGTCACATCTTTACCGAGGGCGAATTTGAGCGATGAGGGGTGACCGATGAATTGGGGGCTCTCGACCACGTCCAACATGGATACCATGGCGCTCTTCACGTTTGGTACTTCGATACCCACGTAACCTTTGCCTGGCACCGGTGCCTGGATGCGGATGCGGGAGGCTTTGAGTGCCATGGCAAGATCATTTGAGAGTTCGGTGATACTGCTGACCCGCACCTTTTTTCTGCCGTTGCGTGATTCAATATATTCCGGTTCCACGCCAAACATGGTGATGGTCGGTCCGCGTCGAATTTCAACCACTTTTGCCGGCGCGTTGAAAGAACGCAACGTTTCTTCGATTACGCGGGCACGATCTTCGTCGGATTCCTCATCCATCGGGGCGGCTTTGACCGGGTCGAGCACCTCGGAGGGTACGGGCAGTTTCCACTTTGGTTCAGTTTCTTCCCAATCTTGTGTGGGCGCTTCGTCAGAGGACAGAGTTCTCATAACCCGGGGTTCAGGCTCTGGTTTGGTGGGGAGGGCAGGTTGTTCACCGGAAAGTTGGGCTTGTGCTTTTTGCTGAGCGCGCTGGATTCGTTTTTCCTGAATATTCTGGTCCACTTTCGCCTTGAAAGATTGCACTTTAGCGGTTAACCAGGCTGCCAGGTCTGCCATAGAGAGGTCAACCAGCAGCATCAGGGCGATCAGCAGCCAGGCAATCAATACGATTACGGTTCCAGCCTTACCAAGCATGGATTCGAAAATTCGGTAAACATTGCCGCCGACCCAACCGCCGCCGCTGGGCGAACCAGACGGTGGAAAACTCTGGTCGATCAATTCGAACCAGACCAACAAATTGAAAAAGACGAGAACCACACCAATAACACGTTCGAGATTGACCTTGGGCAGGTTTTCGACGCGGGAAAGCAAAAACCAGGTACCCAACACCAGCAGAAGAAGCGGCAATGCATAAGCTCCCCAACCGATTCCAGTTTGTAGCCAATTTGTCCACCAACGTGTCAACTGACCGGATTGGGAAGTGAGGGCAGCCATGAGAGAAAGCAGGGCGATAACGATCAGTACGATACCGGTGATATCGGCTTTTTGTTCTCCGGAGAGGGGTGTACGGGGAGTCGAGGATACTCTTGGCTGGGGTTTAGGAGCAGACCGGGTTGCCCTTTTGGGTGTCCTGCTGGATGTTCGTGCCTTGCTGGATGGTGTTTTTTTGGCTGCAGTCACGCTCCTGGAACGGGTGGAAGTTGAGCGGGGTTTTGCCGTTGTCTTGGTTTTTGATGATGTTGTCTTTTTGTTGGTAGTCCGGTTTGCCATAAATACTCCACGATAATTCCTGGGTTGATTATACACTTTGGGAGGATCATCTTGATTAATCGATCGTTTCCAAAAATGAGGAATGTAAATATGCCTTGACGGTAAGGGGGGAATGGCTATAATTTGAGTATAGATTCCGGATTGGAATCGTATAGGAAATTTCATTGTTCACACAGAACCTTTCCTGGGGATTTTTCACAGATTATGCAAAGGAGTTGCCAGACAACTTAAATATTGGCTAATAGTTCCGTTTTTTGGTATTCAATACCTGTTCCGCTTGTTTTGTTAACGTGCAAGGCGCGTATAAAAAAAAAATCTATAGAAAGTGGAGAAAAGCATGAAATCTAAGTTAACTCGTTTTATCGCAATACTTATTGTTCTAGGGATGATCGTTTCCCCGATCAGTGCCCAAAGCACTCCGCCCACTGGCTCCAGACTGCCTGTGGTTGATCGCTCAACCTTGCTCAGCAAGCCAGAAGCGGAGGGGCCTGTCCAAAAATTCACCCAGGAGACAGCTGTTGAATCCTATGAAGTGAATGGCAAGGACCCGGTTCGATTTGTGGTCATCCTGCCGGACAAGCCCTTGGCTACCTACAAAGGTGAGGTTGCTGGCTTGGCTGCCACAGCTCCTTCGGTCACTGGCGCAAAACTGAATGTCAAGAGCCCTGAGAGCCAGGCTTACCTGAAATTTCTTCAGGCTCAACAGTCAGCATTCCTGAGCACAGCCGGAAACGTACTGGGCTACACTCCCAAAGTGTTGTTCCAGTATCAGTACGGTACCAATGGTTTTTCGATGATGTTGACACCCGATGAGGCTGCATTGTTAGCAGCTCAAACTGGTGCCAAGGTGCTGCGTGCACCTATAGAACATCCCGACACCGATGAAGGTCCTGACCTGATTGGCGCTCCTGCAATTTGGGACGGTGAAACTTCGAGCGGTATGGACACCTTTGGTGAAGGCGTGTTGGTCGGTATCATTGACACAGGTATCAACTTTGACCATCCCTCCTTCAGCGCTAACCCGGAAGATGGCTATGTCTATGATTGGACTGGCGATTATCTGGGTGTTTGTGCTCCTGCTGGAGATCCTGACTATGCCACGGCTTGTAACGATAAGCTGGTCGGCGCGTTTACCTACGTTGCCGATGATCCTGTGGACACTTCCAGCCCTGAAGACTCGGAAGGTCATGGTTCCCACACTGCTTCTACTGTTGCGGGTAACATTGTCGAAGTTGAGTATCAAGGTGTAACTACCACCATCAGTGGTGTGGCTCCCCACGCTCAGATCATTTCTTTTGATGTCTGTGTTCCCGAAGAACCCAATGGCGCATGCTATGGAGATGCAACTGTTGCTGCTGTTGATGATGCTATCGCTAATGGTGTGGATGTTTTGAACTACTCCATCTCCGGTGGTGCGAATCCCTATTCCGACCCGGTGGAATTAGCCTTTTTGGCTGCAACTGAAGCAGGAATCTTTGTATCCACCTCTGCCGGTAATGCCGGCGATACAACCGGTCCTTCCTCTGTGGCGCATCGCTCGCCCTGGGTATCCACCGTGGCTGCTGCCTCGCATGGCCGCATTTTTGCCAATGCCGTGGATATCACTGGTCCAGCCCCTGTTCCACCCGAGTTGACCGCTCTGGGAGCTGTGCAAGCGGAACCTTACATTACCGCTGACCTGGTGGACTTGCCGATAAAATACGATCCTGCCAATGTCGACGGTTGTGCGGCTTTTGCTGCTGACTTCTTTGACGGGGCTATCGCTCTCATCCAACGCGGCACTTGTAACTTCTCAGTCAAGGAAGCCAATGCCTATGCTGCTGGTGCAGAATATGTTTTGATCTTCAACAGCCGCACTGGTGCTCCTGCTGGAATGGCTGGCATTGTGACTGGTGCTGCCATGATCAGCATGGAAGATGGCCTGGCGATTATCGATTGGATCGATGCCAACCCAACTGCCACAGCAACAATGCACGCTGATACCAGCCGCATTTACAATGCCAACTACGAAGATATCGTGGCTGGCTTTAGCTCATACGGACCCAACACGACCTTCGATGTCTTGAAACCTGACATCACTGGTCCGGGTGTCTCCATCCTGGCTGCTGTGGCTGATGGAACGATCACTCCAAGCACCGATTACGAAATCGAGCTGTACCAGGGTACTTCCATGTCCAGCCCCCACAATGCTGGTGCTGCCGCATTAATGATGGCGCTGCACCCCGATTGGACGCCCATGGAAGTCCGTTCAGCCATGATGATGACTGCGGAAGATGGTCTACGAGCTGATCGCTTCACTGTCGAAGGCGTTATTCGCCCTGCAACCCCGCAGGATGAAGGCTCTGGCCGTATCGCGCTAGAAAACGCCGCCATGGTTGGCTTGGTGATGGACGAGACGATTGAAAACTTTGAGGCAGCTGATCCCACCCTGGATGGAATGCCTGCCAGCCTGAACCTTGCCAGCCTGTATAGCAGCAAGTGCGTGGGCGAATGTACCTGGACGCGAACTTTAACTAGCGTTGCCAACCTGCCCGCGACTTATACAGTTGACGCTCCTGAATGGGTCACTGTTACTCCCGCGAGCTTCACAATCAACCCCGGAGCGGAACAGGTACTCACAATCACCGCTGATGTTTCTGCATTTGCCAGCGAAGAATGGCTTTTTGCCTCCATTGAACTCCTGACCGACAGCACATTTGCTGGCGAAGGAGAACCTGCGGTTGTGTTTACTGAAGACTTCACCTCTGAAACCTTCCCGCCTACTGACTGGGCTATCTACAATTATGATACTCAGGCTACGAATTGGGTAAGAGATACCTTACAATCATCTTCTGCTCCTGCCTCCGCAAAACACAGTTTTGGTTGCAGTGCTGATCAAGATGGATGGTTGGTTACTCCACTTACTGCCATTCCCGCAGACGGTTCCACGTTGCTTCAATTCAACCAACGAGGAGATTACACAGGTGATTTAGAGTATCATGGAATTCTTGTGTCAACTGGAAGCGGCGATCCTGAAGTTGGAGATTTTGTGGAAATTGCTCAGCCTTCAACTCCTCCCGAAGATGCCTGGACCACAACTCCAATCAGCGTTGACCTGTCTGCCTATGCTGGGCAAAGCATATATATCGCCTTCAATTACGGCGGAAACTGTGCAGATTCCTGGTGGGTTGACGACGTACAGGTCTTGAATCTTCCAGCTGGCGATCCAATCGCCGATGCACACATTCCGTTGGCAGTTTTGCCGACCTCAAGCAACATTCCCTCCTTCCTGCGCTTTGAGACCCATCGTGATGCCGGTCTTGAGACAGTGAGCGACCTTGTCGCGGTAGCAATCACAGACGGTAACACCTATGAGTCTGGTTTGGTTGTTGCCGATCTGGAAACCTTCACGTTGGATCCAGACCCGACCAACGGTGACCCTGTGGACGATGTCAGCCAGGTATTTGTAAAGAAATTTGATGTGCCTGCCTACTCCATTCGCCTTGTTGCTGAAATTACAGAATCCACCTCACTCGATCTGGATATGTTCCTCTATTATGACCTGGATGGTAATGGCGTTCTTACTTCAGCCGACTACCAGGTTGCTAATAGCGCGACCAGTGCAGTCTTGGAATATCTGAACGCGCCGAAGGACTGGATTTACTGGCCTTCTGTGGATACCTACTTCATTGTTGTTCAAAACTGGAACGGTGCGGTGGGTGACACTGTCACCCTCGCGAGCGCCATTGTACCTTTGGTACCCGAAGTTGGCAATTACGATGTGGTTGTTCCAGAGACCAATCCTGCCGGTGAACCTTTCAGCATGGACATTGTGTGGGATGAAGATACAACTGAAGGCGATCGGATGTATGGGTATTTTGACACCTGTGCAGATACCGATTGCGACCTTTGGATTGGTGCAACTGATGTGGATATTGTTCGCCTGGCTGATGACGTGGTGAAGACTGCCGATGTTTCTGAAGCCGAGATCGGCGATGTGATCACATACACGATCGAAGTCACCAATTTCAGTGATACCGACACGCTTTATTCTGTCGAAGATGTTTTACCGGAGGGTGTAACTTATGTGCCGGATTCTGTGACAGGTGGAGCTACTTATGATGCTGGAACCAACACCATCAGTTGGGAAGGCACAATTGAGGCTGGCGCTTGGAAGTATCTCAGCACAACGAGCGCTGAGGACGCTGCCTGTAGCCTGGCAATCCTGGCTGATGGCGACCCGACCGATGCCTACCTGGATTTGAAAACGACCAGTTATGGCTTTTCGACTCAAGCTTCAATCTCTGGAGACTCCAAATGGTACGGAACTTTCTCCTCTTACCCAGCTTTCAACTATTATGGCGTTGACTACATTGGTATGGAATTTACCGATGATGGTTACGCTGGATTTGATATGGATGGAGTTTCTTTTATTAACCAGAATCTGCCCAATCCATTGGATCCCAATAACATTCTCGCGATGTTCTGGGATGACTTTGTGATCCAGTACGACGCCGCCACAAACAAGGGTGTTACCATGGTTGGCGATAGCAGCACATTCGCGGTTATCGAATATGATGACCTTTACTTCTGGGGTGGTGATACCTCTGTGACCCTGGATGTGGAAGTAGGGTACTTCCTGCAGCCGGACGATGCACCTGGTGCCTACGAAATCGTGTATGCCTTTGATAACATTCATCCTGACTTACTTGCCGAAGCTACAGCAACTATCGGTTTGGAGAATGCTGATGGCACCGCAGGTACTCTGATCAGCTATAACGACCCAGCGCTGTCAATCGAGGATGGTTCTGCCATCTGCTTTGACTGGAAATACATTCCAGCGGAATCCAAAGTGATCACCTTCCAGGTGACCGTGGACGAGGATGCTCCTGCTGGATTGCTGACCAATATCGCCCTACACGATAATGACCAGGTGGGCACAGTCGAGGAAGGTGCTGTTGCGACAGTAACCATCCTTGGTCCCATCAAGAACATCTATCTGCCTCTTATCTTAAGATAAGACCGGTTATGAGGATGATCCCCCTGATCTTGCTTTGATCAGATGAAACAGAAAATGAGGCTGGATATAATTCCAGCCTCATTCTTCTGTGATAGATTTTGTGAGTCAACATTTAAATTATCAGTAAAAATGCCAGAAAATTGTTAGTTTCTTTTATATAGAAAGTTCCGGCTCATGTCAATTTGAAATTTAAAAAAGGAAAAATAAAGGTTGATGTTTTTGCTTGCACATCGCGTGAAAAATGATATAATTATCAATACTAAACAGGTTATTTAAAATAATCGTTCCGGGTTATCCCCACTCACTCTGTTACCTTTTACATTTATGGACATTTTTTGGATACAAACGTCGTTCCATACGAGCACACAGCTTTGAAAGAGAGTAGGGTTCTGCCTGCAGACGGGTATAGAAAGAGACAAATACATGGAAATTATTGAACTGGAATCACAAACCACAAAACAGCTTCAAAAAATCGCCAAAGACCTGAACCTCGAGAATATCAAACGGCTCAAGAGAGATGGATTAATTGTAAAAGTCGCTCAGGCGCTGGCAGAAGCCGAAGGGCTTGAAATAAGCGGCGGTGTTTTGGAGATCATGAACGAAGGGATCGGCTTTTTGCGCAGCAACTATCGCATTGGTCCGGATGACGTCTATGTTTCACAGGCTCAGTTGCGGCGCTATGAATTACGCTCAGGCGACCTGGTGATTGGGCATGTCAGACCTCCGCGTGAATCAGAACGGCATCACGGTTTGCTTAAGGTGGAATCCGTGAATGGACTGACACCGGACGAGGCCCGAAAAAGACCAAAATTTGAAGCCCTTACGCCGATTTTCCCCAACGAATTGCTCAATCTTGAGCATGATCCCATGAATCTTTCTACCAGGATGATCAACCTGGTAGCTCCCATTGGCGGCGGTCAACGTGCGATGATCGTCTCACCTCCCAAGGCAGGCAAGACCAGCATACTAAAAGATATCGCCAACGCGATCAGCGTCAACCATCCCGAAGTTCGGCAAATTATGTCCCTGATCGGTGAACGACCGGAAGAGGTGACCGATATGGACCGCTCAGTTGATGCAGAAGTGATTGCCAGCACCTTCGACGAACCCGTTCAGGCACATGTCCGTATGGCAGAGGTCTCGCTCGAAAGAGCAAAAAGGCTGGTTGAGAACGGGCTGAATGTGGTGATCCTGATGGATTCCCTTACCCGTCTGGCGCGCGCC